>Ga0233356_1000052_pt1 | contig 41424 bp, 39 predicted proteins | sample GEONSFMMS_FD_180700 | JGI IMG/M metagenome (GOLD analysis project Ga0233356, IMG submission 180700) | Soil microbial communities from Shasta-Trinity National Forest, California, United States - GEON-SFM-MS | ecosystem: Environmental > Terrestrial > Soil > Temperate forest > Bulk soil | place...
GCGGCGGTGGCCAACGCCGCGATGCCCATGAACAGCGGCACGAATCCCAATCCGCGCCAACACGCGACGGCGCAGATCGCGGCAACGCCGACGTTCGCGAACGCATGCGCGGCGCCGCGGCGTCCGCCCTTCTCTTCGGCCAGCCCCGCGCGAGCTTTTCGCGCATAGCCCAGCTTCGTGGCCAGCGTTCCGATGATGAAGAACGCCAGCAGCGCGACATAGAGAGGAGGACCACCGCCGATGACGAGGATGCATCCCAGAATCCATCCGGCGACGGCGCCGGAAAGATCCACGCCGCGAATTGCATAGCCGCCGATGGCCAGGATCGTATTGACGACGACCCACGGCCAGGCGATCGGCGGCGGCGCGGAGAGCGCGACGATCGGCTTGATGGCCATCGCTGCAAGCACCGCCGCGGCGATGAACGGCACGGTAACGTTGTCGTCGATTCCAAGTGGAAGCGTCTCGGCGATTGCGCTCACGATCAGCGCCGCGGCGATGGCAACGTCCTGCGGCGCGCCGAACACGCGCGCGATTCCAAACGCTGCCAGGCCGCCGAACAGGATGAACGCCGTAAACCCGCCCCACGACTTCGATCCGTTCCACGGCAGCGGCGCCAGCGGCATTCGCTTTCCGATCACCGTGGAGAATCCGTCGCCGAACGCCATCAGCACCCACGCCACCGCTGCGATCTCGATGTGCCAGTTGAAAACGATGACCAGCACCAGCACCGCGAACGGATAGAGAACGAGGCCGAAATCCCAGCCTCGCTCGTTGCGCGACACGCGGCGGCCGACCAGCCGGTGAAGGAGCAGCCAGTTGCCGATGACGGCGGCGGCGCAGATCAGCGCCGCGTAGCGCCACGGAATCCGCGCCAGCGCCAGCGCGCCGAAGCCCATGCCGATGTGCAGGAACTTTCGCAGCCCCTCGCTCGTTTGGTGTGGCTCAACCGCTGAATCAGTCATCGTTTTCAACAGCTTACAATACGCGATCCAATGCCGGACTCCTCTCAGAAAACGCCGCTGCTGTCGGTGGTCATCCCCTGCTACAACGAGCGCTCGACGGTCGGGGAACTGCTGCGCCACGTGCTCGAGGTGCCGATCGAGAAGGAGATCATCGTCGTCGATGACAAATCGACCGACGGCTCCGCCGGCGTCGTGGCCGCGCTGGCCAAGCAGTATCCGCAGATCCGCCACGTCTTCCAGCCGGTGAATATGGGCAAAGGCGCCGCGATCCGCCGCGGGATCGCCGAGGCCATCGGCGACATCGTGCTGATCCAGGATGCGGATCTCGAATACGACCCGAACGAGTATCCGAAGCTGATCCAGCCGATCGTCGACGGCCATGCGGACGTCGTCTTCGGCTCGCGTTTCGAAGGCTACCCTCGGCGAGTGATGCTCTACTGGCACCGCCTCGGCAACAACCTGCTGACGTTCCTTTCGAACTGCACGACCAACCTCGATCTCACGGACATGGAGACCTGCTACAAGGTTTTCCGCCGCGAGGTCATCCAGTCGATCAATCTGAAATCGAACCGCTTCGGCATCGAGCCGGAGATCACGGCCAAAGTCGCGCGCCGCGGTTATCGCATTTTTGAGGTGCCGATCTCGTACTACGGCCGCGATTACTGGGAAGGGAAAAAGATCAACTGGAAGGACGGCTTCAGCGCCATCTGGACGATCTTCCGCTACGGCCTCTTCGACGATCCGTCCAGCGAGCCGAAGACGTACAAGACGCTGCGCCGCCGCGGCTCGCTGAAGCGCTACAACAAATGGATCTGGGAGCGCGTAGCGCCGTACGTCGGCCAGCGCGTTCTCGAAGTGGGCGCCGGCTCGGGGACGATGACGCGCTTTCTTTACGGCCGCGAGTTGATCGTGGCCACCGACAAGGAGACGCCGTACATCGACCGGCTGCGCAACGCCTTCCGCCGCCGGCCGGGAATGCTCGTCGATCGTCTCGATCTCGATCGCGATGATGCGGTCGAGCTTGCGAGCCACGAGTTCGACACGATCCTCTGCATCAACGTTCTCGAACACACGACCGACGATGCGGCAGCTCTGCGCCGCGCCTGGCAACTACTGATGCCGGGCGGCCGGATCATCATCTTCGTCCCTGCCGGGAAGGATCTCTTCGGCACGCTCGACCGCGGCATCGGCCACCAGCGCCGCTACGAACGCGACGAATTGATCTCGATGCTGCAGGCCGCGGGCTTCGAAGTGGAAGAGACCGTCTTCCAGAATCGCGTCGCGAAGCTGGCGTGGCGGCTGAACTCGAAGCTCTTCAATCGCAACGCGCTGCCCGCCGCACAGTCGAAAATCTTCGATCGCCTCGTCCCGCTGCTCAAGGCGCTGGACGGCGATCGGCCAAAGAGCGGACTGAGTTTGATTGCAATCGGGAAAAAACCGGGAGTGGAGGGTGGGGAGTTGGGAGTGGGAGCAGAAGCGACCAGTTCCGATTCCGTCAGCGCCACTCCTGCGTCCCCGTCTCCCACGCCCAACTCCCCACTCCCCACACCCTCATGAGGACTTCCCTCATCCTCGCCGGCGGCGTCGGCTCGCGCCTGCGGCCATTGTCATCTGACGAAAACCCGAAACAGTTCCTGCGCATCTTCGACGGCGCGTCGCTGCTGCAGAAAACGTACGGACGCGTGGCGCGGCTGATGGAGCCGTCGTCGATTTTCGTCTCAACGAATGAACAGTACGAGTCGAAGTGCGCGATCGAGCTGCCCCTCGTGCCGGAAGTCAACATATTGACCGAACCGGCGCGGCGGAACACGGGACCTGCCATCGCGGTCTGCTGTTTCGCGATCGAGGCAGCGTTCGGCGACGCCGTCATCGCCGTGCTGGCGTCGGATCACTTCATCGCCGATGAGGATGAATTCGTGCGCGTGTTGTCGCGCGCGTACGACTTTGCGGCGGGCAACGATTACCTCGTCGCGATCGGGATCAAACCGACCGAGGCGAACACCGGATTCGGATACCTGGAGCTCGGCGATGAGCTGGAACCCGGCGTGAGTGAGCTGCGCCGATTTGCGGAGAAGCCGTCGCAACAGGCCGCCGAAGACTTCGTTCGCGCGGGCAACTACTTGTGGAACGCCGCCATGTTCGTCTGGCGCGCCAGCGTCTTCCGCCGCGCGCTCGAAACGGCCGCGCCGGAGATCGCCTCGCTCGCGGACCGCATCGTCAGCAGCGGCGATCCCGGAAAACGCGTCGAGCATTACGAGGCCATGCCGTCGATCTCCATCGACTACGCGCTCATGGAAAAAGCGCCGCGCGTAGCCGCGATCCGCGGCGACTTCGGCTGGAGCGACGTCGGCTCATTCGAAGCGCTCGAGCGCGTAGGCGTGCCGGTGGCAGAGCTGCTGAAAAAACAATAGGGATGGTGGCCGAGCCTTGGGCAACCAACGCCGCCGGCCGTGCCGGCTAACGCCGTCTGACGCTGCGCCGGCACTTGGCCTCGGCGCGCGACTCGATCTGGCGTACGCGCTCGCGCGAGAGTCCGAGGATTTCGCCGATGTCGCGGAGGGTCAGCTCGTCGTCCTGCAGCACGCCGTAGCGAAGGCGCAGGATCGTCTTCTCTTCGATCGGCAGCGACTCGACCATCTTCTGCACCGCGCCCTGCTGCTTGAGCGACTCCAGCGCCGGCATCCGTTCCTGCGCGATCTGCGGCGTCATTCCCTCATCGAGATCGCCCAGCTCGTACCAGAACCGCCACCAGGCCTTCGCGTTCGGGTTCGTGTAGAGCAACAGCTGCGCGAGCTCGCTGTGCGTGATCGATAGCGTCTCGCAGACTTTGCCCTTTGCGATGGCCAGCACGGCCACGATTTTTTCGCGCGGATGATTGAGAAACGCCCCGAGCTCATCGAGCCGCTTCGGCACGTTGTCCGTGACGCCGTGGCGGAGGCTGAGGACGAGCCTCTCTTTCGGCGAAAGCTCCGACATATGCGCAAGCAACTCGTCCCGCCGCCCCTGCACCTGCATTGTGTCCTCGGCCGAAGGAACGGTGGTCTGCTCGATCATGTCGGCGAGCTCGGTGTGCGATTCGTCATCGAGCTCGGCGTTCAGCGAAAAGTTGTCGCTGTTCGCGCGCAGCAGCGTCTGCACTTCCTTCACCGATACGCCCAGCTCCGCCGCCAACTCATCCGCGGTCGGGATCTGCTTGCCGTCCGTCATCGCCGCGGCGATGGCGCGCTCCAACCGGTACATCAGGTTGGCGCGCTTCGGAGGAAGGCGGAAGGCGCCGCCCTGCTCCGACAGCGCGTGCAGGATCGACTGGCGAATCCACCAGACCGCATAGGTGATGAACTTGACGTTCTTGTCGGGATCGAACTTCTTCGCGGCGTGGATCAGACCGATGTTGCCCTCGTTGATGAGATCGAGGAAGAGGACGTGCGAGTTGCGATACTTCTTCGCGTACGAAACGACGAAGCGCAGGTTGGCCTTGACCAGCTCCTCGAGCGCGGCCTTGTCATTTTCCTGAACGCGCTTCCCCAGCTCACGCTCACGCTCCGGCGTCAGCCGCGGCACCTGCGCGATTTCGTGAAGATACTGATTCAGGAGATCGTACGAATCGTCTCGCTCTTCGTATCGGGCCATGTTTTTGGAACACGCATTCTACTGCCCCGATGGCGCGCCGCACACGTTCGATCTTCAACCTTTCGCGGAAATCACAACTCCCGTAACTGCGGCTGCATGACACTTGTCATCCGCTATTGCTGACGATCCGCACGGGTCGTTCCGATGGCACGGCCCAATACTGCCTCCATGAAACGTTTGCTCTTCGCGATCCTTCTTCTTGCCGCTCCGCTTGCCGCCCAACAAACGGCCATCACCAACGTGAGGCTCTTCGATGGGACGAAGGTCATCCCGCACGCCACTGTTTTGATTGACGGCGTGCGCATCACCGCCGCGGGCGCGAATATGGCTGTGCCGAATGGCGCGAAGGTCATTGACGGCGCCGGCAAGACGCTCCTGCCCGGCCTCATCGATTCACACACGCACGTGTTTCCGGGAAGCCTGGAGCGCGCGCTGCGCTTTGGCGTGACCACGGAGCTGGACATGTTCACCTCGCTGCGCACGCTCGATCCGCTGCGCGCGGAGCAGGCCAAGGGGCCGGTCACCAATCGCGCCGACGTTTACTCCGCGGGCACGCTGGTTACGGTCGCCGGCGGGCATGGCAGCGAGTACTTCCCGATTCCAACGTTCAAGACCGGTGACGATCCGCAGACGTTCATCGACGCGCGCATCGCGGAAGGCTCGGACTACATCAAGTTGATCGTGGAGACAGGCGAAGCGTACGGGATGAATTGGCCCACGCTTTCGAAGAGCGATCTGACCGCGCTCATTGCCGCGGCGCACAAGCGCGGCAAGATGGCGGTTGTACACATCTCGACGCTGCACGGCGCGCGCGATGCCATCGACGCCGGCGCGGATGCGCTCGTGCACATTTTCGCGGACAAGAATCCCGATGCCGGTTTCGGCGCATTCGTGGCCGCGCATCACGCCTTCGTCGTTCCGACGCTGACGGTCAACGAGAGCACCACCGGCGTCGGAAGCGGGACGTCGCTGAACACCGACGCGCATCTGGCTCCGTATCTGAGCTCGGACGAGATGACGAACCTGAAGGCGGCCTTCCCGAAGGCCAACGATCTCAAGCTCACGAACGCGTTTGAGGCCGTGCGGCAGTTGAAGGCCGCGGGCGTTCCGATCCTGGCCGGCACCGATGCGCCGAATCCCGGAACGGCTCACGGCGCGAGCATGCATCGCGAGCTGGAGCTGCTGGTGAAATCGGGCCTGACGCCGATCGAGGCGCTGACCGCGGCCACGTCCGTACCGGCGAAACAGTTCAAGTTGAACGATCGCGGCCGCGTCGCCGCCGGACTTCGGGCCGACCTGCTGCTCGTCGACGGCGATCCGACCACGGACATCCTGGCCACGCGCAACATCGCCGGCGTCTGGAAGAACGGCGCACTGCTCGACCGCCAGCCCGAGCCGAAGCGCGCTGCCGAGGCTCCGGCCGCGGCAGCCGCCGTTCCGGCGATCGGCGACGGCATGATCAGCAACTTCGACTCCGGTGATACGAAGCCAGCCTTCGGATACGGCTGGCAGGTCTCGACCGATTCGGTTGCCGGCGGCGTCTCCACCGCCGCGATGGACGTCGTCGCCGGTGGCGCGAACGGAACGCCGAAATCGCTTCACGTCCACGCCGACACGAAGCCGGGCTTCATGTTCCCGTGGGCCGGCGTGATGCTGATGCTCGGCACGACGCCGATGCAGCCGGTCGATCTGTCGTCGAAGAGCGGATTTTCGTTTTTCGCCAAGGGCGATGCCGACATCCGCGTGATGCTTTTCTGCGCCAGCACCGGCCGCATCCCGCGGCAGACAACCGTTCACGCGGGAGCCGATTGGACGGCGATCACGTTGCCATGGTCGGCCTTCACCGTCGACGGCAAGGACGTGCAGATGTTGGTCATCTGCGGTCCGGACAAAGGGGCGGTCGACTTTGCGATCGACGAGGTGAGGCTCAAGTGAGCCAAGCACCAACACAGACAAGAGTGTCCGTGCCACATAAACTATGACCATGACCCCCGAACGCGACTACGCCGGCTGGACGAAGTACATCTGGCTGATCTACGTCATCCCGTTCGCTGGCTATCCGATCGTGGCGAATGCAAGCGTTGGGCGGATCGCGCTTACCTGGTTCGCGACCGCGGTCTTTACCGTCATCTACCTGGCCGGCTATCGCGTGCACGGCCGCCGGCTGCTCTGGATCATCGCGGCCATCACCGTTCTCGGCGTGGCCTTCATGCCGATCAACTACGGCGCCGGCGCGTTCTTCATCTTCGCGGCGTCGTTCGCCGGAAACACTGGCGGCGTGCGCAAGGCCTTCTCCATCATCGGAGTCGTTCTGATCGTCCTGCTCGTCGATGTGCTGGTGATCGGACTCAGTCCGTTGATCTGGTGGTGGGCGGCATTCTTCACCGTCGTCATCGGCGCGGTGAATGCGCATTTCGCGCAGGTCGGGCGCGCCAATAAACGGCTGCAGATGGCCCAGAACGAGATCGAGCACCTCGCGAAAGTCGCGGAGCGCGAGCGCATCGCGCGCGATCTTCACGACGTCCTCGGCCACACGCTCTCGCTGATCATCCTGAAGTCGGAGCTGGCCTCGAAACTGGCCGATCGCGATCCGCAACGCGCGCGCGACGAGATCCGCGACGTCGAACGAATCTCGCGCGAGGCTCTTTCCGAAGTCCGCCAGGCCGTGCGCGGCTATCGCGCAGGATTGCAGCAGGAGCTCGACGGCGCGAGGCCCATGCTGCGCGCGGCCGCGATCGAGCTGACGACGGAGTTCGAGCCGGTGCCGCTCGCCGCGGGACAGGAAGCGATCCTGGCGCTGGCGCTGCGCGAGGCCGTAACGAATGTGGTCCGCCATTCGGAAGCGTCGCATTGCACGATCGCGCTTCGCCGCGTAGGCGATGACATCCGCCTCATCGTTTCCGACGATGGCCGCGGTGGCGGACGCGAAGACGGCGCCGGCATCAGCGGCATGCGCGAGCGCATCGCGGCCCTCGGCGGCTCCGTTTCGCGCGACGGCGCGCACGGGACGACGCTCATCGTGACGCTGCCGCTCGCGAGTGGACTGCAATCCGTCAGCGCGATCGAGCGCTCGGCATGATCCGCGTCGTCATCGCCGAGGATCAGGCCATGGTCCTGGGCGCGCTCTCCGCGCTGCTGGAAATCGAATCCGACATCGAAGTCGTGGCTCGCGCCCGCAGCGGCGACGAGGCGCTCGATCTCGTCCGCACCCATCGGCCGGACGTGCTGCTGACGGACATCGAGATGCCGTCGAAGACGGGACTCGAAGTCGCACAACTCGTGCGCGACGAGCACCTGCCGACGCGCGTGGTGATCCTCACGACGTTCGCGCGCGGCGGCTACCTTCGGCGCGCGCTCGAAGCGGGAGCCTCGGGATATCTGCTGAAGGATTCGCCGGCCGAGCAGCTGGCGAACGCGATCCGCCGCGTGCATGCTGGCGGCCGCGCCGTCGATCCGGAACTGGCCGCCGAGGCGTGGAGCGAGCCGGATCCCCTGACCGATCGCGAGCGGCAGGTGCTGCGGCTGGCAGGCGAGGGACAGGCGACAGGCGATATCGCCGAGTCGCTGCATCTGTCCGAGGGAACGGTGCGCAATTACCTCTCCGAGGCTATCAGCAAGCTGGGAGCGCAGAACCGCGTCGAAGCAGCACGCATCGCGAGAGAAAAGGGATGGCTCTAACGCTGGAGCGCTGGCGTCTCGCCGGCTGGCTCGGCGGCGTCCCCGCCGCCGAATGGGAGGCTTGCGCCGGCGTCGTGTTACCAGCGAATGTTGAGGGTTTGGCGGTTCGGCGGCGGGACGCGCGCCGAGCCAGCCGGCGAGGACGCCAGCGCTCCGGCCGTGCGGCGAAGCCGCCAACAGTTTCGCAACGAAGAGCCTGATTCGCGGCTTTCAGAAATCCTGTCTCCTGTTTTTGCATTCAAATGCAGGCTGCACGGAGGTTTCATGAAACGAATCGCTCTCGCACTTGCAATCATCGCGGCGGCTGGATGCTCATCATCGCCGCAGCAGAAGACAGCGCCCGCACCGCAGCCGGCATCCTACGCACCGTCGTACGCGTACGACATGGGCTCGTCGCCGGTCGGCGTCATTCCCTCGGCGCTGCTGCGCGACGCGACCCGCAACAAAGAGGTCGAGGTCTCGATCGAGTATCCGACGCGTGGCACCGGCCCGTTTCCGATCATCATCTTTTCGCCGGGCTACGGCGGGTCGAGTCACGCGTATGAAGCGCTGATCTCGTACTGGACGAGTTACGGATACGTCTGCATCCGTCCGATGCACGCCGACGCCGGCGCGTTGCGCGACACGATGAACGACCTGCTGCAGATGCATCCCGAGGATCGGCGGCCGAATCGGCGCGACCGCACGCCACCCAATCCGGACACGCTGGCGCGCACGCGCCCGAATCTGGCCGAGGCCATTTGGGATAAAGAGCGCGAGCCGCAGTGGCGCGACCGCGTCCGCGACATCACCGTCATCCTCGATTCGCTCAACGATCTGGAAAAGAACTATCCCGAGCTAGCCGGCAAGATGGACCACACGCGTATCGGTGTCGGCGGCCATTCGTACGGCGCGTTCACGGCCATGCTCGCCGGCGGCGCGAAAGCATTTGGCAATCCGCCGGTGTCGGGTGGGGATCCGCGCGTGAAAGCGATCCTGGCGATGTCGCCGCAGGGCGTCGCATCCAATCGCGGCCTGACCGCGGAATCGTGGCGCGACCTGCACGCGCCGGCGATGTTCATGACCGGCACGCGCGACTACGGCGCGAGCGAGACCGAGAGTCCCGACTGGCGCCGCACGGCGTACGAGAATTCGCCCTCCGGTGACAAGTACTTCGTCCTGATCCGCAACGCCGGCCACATGACGTTCACCGGCCTCGCCTCCGGCCTCGGTGGCGAGCAACAGTACGACCGCAACCGCGAAGCCCCGATCGTCGATCCGCGCACCGGCCAGGTCCTGAACGGCGTCCCGCAGGCCAACAACCGCGGCGGAGTGATCAGCGACCGCGGCACCTTCGGCTCGATCCGCTCGATCTCGCTGATGTTCTGGGACTCGTACCTGAAGAACAAAGCGGATGCGAAAGCACTCCTCGATCCGACCAAGTACGCGGGCAGCGTGGAGCTCGCGCGGAAGTAACGCTGGACGCACGGCCGAACGCCTGTCGATCCCTGTGCGAACCACGGCACGTTTCGCGAAGCTTTGGAGTGCGGTGGCGGCCGAGCCACCGCTTTGGGAGGGCGCAGGAATCGTTCTCGATGAACGCCGCCCATTGAATCGCTGCGCCGAGACGCTCCAAAGCATCGCGAGCATCACCATTTCCCCTCCCTCCCAAAGCGGCGGCTTTGCCGCGCGCACTCCAAAGCTTCGCGAAATATGACGAGATTGAGGCGTGCATGAAAACGTTCGCGTGCATATTCAGAAACCCCGTCGCGCGAAACGCCGCGCCGCCGAATCGCGGCGCTATCATCCGTTCCAACGCCTATCGTTACTATCCTGCGGTTAGAATCCCCTCCCTTACTTATGTCTGAAGACGTCACCTCCCTCCGCACCGCGTGGACGACCACCTCGGTCGAAGAGACGCGGCTGCTGCGGAAACTAACCGAGCAGCGCTTCGAGAGCGATCAGCTTCGCCTTCTCGGCAGCGCCGTTCGCGTAGCGGGACAGGGAATCGCAATTCTGACGCCGGCGGTGGAGGCGCTCGGGCCGCGTATCGCCTTCGTCAACGACGGCTTCTGCGCGATCTACGGCCGGCCGCGCGAGGAAATCATCGGCGAGACGCCGGTCGCTTTCGGGATCGTCGAGCGCCATCAGGCCATCTTTCATTCGCTGCTGCAGCACGTTTTCGCTCGCCAGCCGTTTGCAGCCGAAGCGACCGCGCAGCGGAAGGATGGGCACGAGTTCGAGCTCGATCTGCAACTCGTCCCGGTTGAAGATGGCGGCCAGCTCACGCACTGGATCGCGTTTCTGCGCGACGTGACCGACAACCGCAACGAGATCGTGGCGTTGCGCCATCAGGCCATGCACGACGGCCTGACCGATCTGCCCAATCGGATGATGCTTTTCGATCGCCTGGCTGACGCGCTCGAGGCCGCCCGCAGCGATGGACGGTTGATCGCGCTGCTGCTGATGGATCTCGATCGTTTCAAGGACGTCAACGACACGTTCGGTCATCACTTCGGCGACGTGCTGCTCAAACAGGTCGCCTTCCGCCTTCGCAATCAATTGCATGTCGACGACACCGTGGCCCGGCTCGGCGGCGATGAATTCGCGATCGTGCTGACGTCGGCGCTCGACGCCAATGCCGTGGCCATGACCGCGCGTCGCATTTTGAATTCGCTGCAGCAGCCGTTCGTCGTCGAAGGGCAGGTGCTGGAAGTGGGCGCGTCGATCGGCATCGCGCTCTATCCGCAGCATGGCAGCGACGCGCGCACGCTCATGCGCCGCGCCGACGTGGCGATGTATGCGACGAAGCAATCCAACGCCGGCTTCACCTTTCACGAGCGCGACGAACCGGAGTCGCGCGTGCCCGATCAACTCTCGCTCGTCGTCGAGATGCGCACGGCCATCGAGCGCGACGAGTTCGAGCTTTACTACCAGCCGAAGCGCCATCTGCACAGCGGTCTGATCACGCGCGTCGAGGTGCTGATCCGCTGGAACCATCCGCGGCGCGGGCTGCTCATGCCGGCCAGTTTCGTTCCGATCGCGGAACGGACGGGCCTCATCAAGCCGATGACCGACTGGATCCTCGACAAGGCGCTCCAGCAGTGCCGCGAATGGCAGGACGCCGGCGCGCCGATCCATGTCGCGGTCAACGTGTCGGCCAAGAGCCTGCTCGAGGAAACGCTGCCGTCGAAAGTGCAGTCGGTGCTCGACAAGTGGAACATCGACCCGCGCTTCCTCAAGATCGAGATCACGGAGAGCAGCATCATGGCCGACCCGGCACACGCGCTGGCCATCATGTCGATGCTGCAGTCGATGGGCGTGCGGCTATCGGTCGACGATTTCGGCACCGGCTATTCGTCGCTAACCCATCTGCGCGAGCTGCCGATCGACGAGATCAAGATCGACAAGTCCTTCGTCATGGGGATGCTCACCAGCGAGGCCGACGCCGCCATCGTCCGCACCGTGATCGACCTCGCGCACAACCTCGGCAAGCAGGTTTGCGCCGAGGGCGTCGAGGATGCCGAGACGATGCGCCGCCTCGAGGAGATGGACTGCGACCTCGCCCAAGGCTACTTCATCAGCCGTCCCGTTCCCGCCGCCGCGCTGATGACATGGCTGACCGAGAACTCCTGGGGCCTCAAGCGGACGTAGCGAAAGGGTGAAGAGTGAAGGGTGAAGAGTGAAGAGTGAAGAGTGGAGAGTGAAAATTACTGAAACGCGGCGAGGGTCGTCCCGATTTTTTCACTCTTCACTCTTCACCCTTCACTCTTCATAATCACCCCATGCGCATCCGCGTCGGAACCAGCGGTTACAGTTACAAAGAATGGAAGGGGACGTTTTATCCCGCCGATCTCCCCGCCGCGAAGATGCTGCCGTATTACGGCGAGCGCTTCGACTCCGTCGAGATCAACAACACCTTCTACCGGATGCCCGACGCGAAGATGGTCGCGAAGTGGGGCGAGCAGGTGCCGGACGGATTCACGTTCGTGCTCAAGGCGCCGCAACGGATTACGCATCATAAGAAACTCGCGGACGCGTCGGCGGACGTCAACTATCTCTTCGAAACCGCGGCAACCCTCGGCGCGAAACAAGGTCCGATTCTTTTTCAGCTTCCGCCATATTTGAAAAAGGATGCCGCGCGGTTGCACGAATTCGTCGCCGAGCTTCCGGAGCATGGCAAGGTTGCATTCGAGTTCCGCCATGCCTCCTGGTTCGACGACGAGGTCTACGCCATCCTGCGCGAGCGCGACATCGCACTCTGCGCCGCCGACACCGACGAGGTCACGGACGTCGACTCGCTCGTCGTCCCGACCGCATCGTGGGGCTACATGCGGCTGCGGCGCACCGAGTACGGCGCGGGCGAGCTGGAGGCATGGGCGGAGCGCGTACAGCGGCAGGCGTGGGACGACGCGTACGTCTTTTTCAAGCATGAGGACGAAGGCAAGGGGCCGCGCTTCGCGGTGCAGTTCCGCGCGCTGCTTCGTTGACGGCAAGGCTTCGTTGACGGCGCGGCGCACCATCGCTAGGCTTCGCAACCGTGTCGCTGCTGCGAAGCCTGATGGTGTTCTCGATGCTGCTCACGTTGAAGTACGTGAGCAAACTCTTTTATCGCCACGACTACGGCTGGGTTGGCGACGTGCCGCGGACGCCGTGGAAGCACATTCGCCTCGTCGCCTTCCTCAATCACACAAGTCTGTTTGAACCTGTCTTCCTCGGTGGCGTTCCAAACAGCTTCGTCTGGCGCCTGGCGGCGCACGGCGTCATACCGGCGGCGGACAAGACCACCGGCCGGCCGCTGGTCGGGATGATCTTCAAATTCGTCGCCCATCACGTCGTCGCCATCACGCGCGAGCGCGACCACACCTGGTTCCAGCTCCTCAACAAAATCGATCCGCACTCGATGGTCATCATCCTCCCCGAGGGGCGCATGAAGCGCGAGAACGGACTGGATCTGCATGGCAATCCGATGAGCGTGCGCGGCGGCATCGCCGACATCATGCTGGCCATGAAGCAGGGAAGAATGCTCATCGCCTACAGCGGCGGACTGCATCACGTCCAGTTCCCCGGCGGCTTCCCGCGCATCTTCAAGACCGTCCGGCTGCGGCTGGAGATCGTCGACATCGCCGCGTACGTCGACGAGATGATGCGCAACGGCGGGGCGGATCAGTTCAAGAAGAACGTCATGCGCGACCTCGACCGGCGGCGCGATTTCTACTGCCCCGAAGAACCGCTGCGCAAGACCGCCTGAAACTCCTCGAGCGGCATCGGCTTGCTGAAGAGGAAGCCCTGAATGTAGTCGCAGCGCATCTCGCGCAGGAAGTCGAGCTGGTCGCGATGCTCGATGCCTTCAGCGATCACCTTCATCTCCAGCTCGTGCGCCAGATCGATCATCCATTTGGTGATGGATCGCGCGCGTTGATCCGACGCGAGTTTGGCCACGAACGTCGCTGGAACCTTCAAACCGTCGAGTGGGAATCGGAGCAGATGCTCGACCGACGAATGGCCGGTGCCGAAGTCGTCGAGCCAGAGCTGCACGCCGAGGTCTTTCATCTCGTCGAGCACGTGCGTGGTCTGCTTCGGATGCTCGATGTAACTCACTTCCGTGATCTCGAGGTTGATCTTGCTGACATCGTTGCTGTAGCCGGTGACCAACTTGTGCAAGCGCTGCAGAAAGTTCCCTTCCTGAAACTCACGCGGCGACAGATTCACGTTGAGATGCACATCCGGACCGTCGTCCTTCTGCCAGACCGCGGCGTCGGCGTAGGCACGATGCATCGTCCAGGAGTCGAGACGGAAAAGATCCGGCCCCTCCTCGGCCGCTTGCGTGAGCGGTATCGCGCTGCGGATCTCGCCGGTTTCCCGTCGTGACCGCAGCAGGGCCTCGGCACTGACAATGCGGCGCGACTCCAGCTCGTGAATCGGTTGGTAGAAGAGGACGAGCTGGTCCTGATCGAGCGCGCGGCGCACGCCGGATCGTGGTGCCGATTTGACCATCAGAGGCGGCTTACTTGCGCATTACCTGCCAGGCGGCGAGGGCGATGCCGACCAGTGCGAGCATGACCAGCAGCTTGTTCTCGGCCAGCGTCGTCCAGATCGATTTCTGCGGCTTCGGCTTCGACGGCATCGCGCTCATCTGCATGCGCTGCGGCGTGCCCTTCATCGAGTCGGACACGGCGCGCTTGAACGAATCGAGGGTGCGCGGCTCGTCGTTCGGCGCGACGACGGCCATCGCGCGCTGCGTGTCGATGTGCATCACGTTCGACGGCATCGGCACGATCATCTTCTCCCCGTGCTCGCCGGCCGCGACGTTGTAGGTCCCCTGGTCGAAGTAAAGCGGAGTGGGTCCGAGGCGGGTGTTCTTGAGAAAGATCACGTGCTCGTCGCCCTCGCGGAAGGAAGGGACGCCGATGGTTTCCTGATGAATGCCGTTGACGCTGCCGCCGGGCGTGACGACCGTGACCTGTCCGGCCGCGTTCCCCTTCATCGTGTCTTCGACGTTGAACGTCGCGTACGTGACGATCCAACGTCCCGTCGGATCGAACTTAGCTTCTGTTTTGACGCACTTGCCGAGGAAGATCGCGGCCGCATTGTCGACCTTTTCGTCAAACGTCGCCGCCTGCGCGACCGCCGCATTTGCGGCAGGGACAGCAAGCGCAATCGTGATCAGCGCCAAGAGAGCGATCAATCGGTTATTTGGATTCATCCTGAGCCCCAGATAAGCAAGCAACACGCCACTCTATTTCCGATCAGCGTTGGGGTCACACCTTCGAAAGTAGAGCAGAACCGAAGGTGTGCCCCCTCCGCCTCCCTCCACCCCTCCGGGCACTCCCGAGAGCGCTGAAAGAGCGTTGGGGCCACACCTTCGATTCGAAAATAGAGCAGAACCGAAGGTGTGACCCCTCCGCCTCCCTCCGACCCTCGCGCACGCCGCGTGAAACGTCGGGCCTGCTACGTGCACTGAGCGCGGATATGCGGCACACCCTTTTTGCCCTCGTTCTCTTAACCGTCGCCTGCGCCAAGCAGGACGACGATGAAAAACTCCAGAAGTCGATCGTCTCCTGGAAAGCAACCCTCCAGATCGTGGCCGACGCGCGGCTGAAAAACGAAGTCCGCGACGGATTCGCACTGAAGACCATCGAAGGAGCCGTCGAAGATCTTCAAAGCCAACATCCCGATAAACGAGCCACACAGCTCATCGGCATTGCCGCAAAACTCCGCCAAGCGATCGAAGCCGATGATCGAGCGGCCATCGCGGAAGCAAGAGGCGAACTGGCGCGATGAAGAAGGTCCTGCAGGTCGCGCTCGGCGTCGTCACCGGCATCGGCGGCTTCCTCGAAGTCGGCTCGATTGCCACCGCCGCCGAGGCCGGCGCATCGTTCCGCTACGCATTGCTGTGGTCGATCGCCCTCGGCACGATCTGCCTCATCTTCCTCGTGGAGATGACCGGCCGCCTCGCCGCCATCTCCAAACACGCCGTCGCCGATGCCGTCCGCGAGCGCCTCGGCTTTCCCTTCGCGGTCATTCCGCGTGCGGCCGAGATCATCGTCAACGTCATGGTCATCGGCGCGGAGATTGGCGGCGTCTGCCTCGCGCTGAAGTTCCTGACCGGGATCGAGGTGCGCGTCTGGGCCATCCCGGTAACGCTGCTGATCTGGCTGACGATCTGGGTAGGGACTCTGAACTTCATCGAAGACGCGACTTCGATCCTCGGCCTCGTATCGATCGCGTTCGTGATCGCAGCTGTGAAGATGCATCCCGATATTCACGCCGTCCTGCATGGCTTCATCCCCTCGGCGCCGCGCCAGGATGCGGCTCACTACTGGTACATCGCCGTCGGCATCCTCGGCGCGACCATCAGCCCGTACATGTTCCACTTCTACGGCTCCGGCGCGATCGAGGACAAGTGGGGCGAAGACAGCCTCGGCGCGAACCGCATCACCTCCGTGCTCGGAATGTCGTTCGGCGCGGTGATGTCGATGGCGGTGCTGGTCTGCGCCGCGCTCGTGCTCGCGCCGCGCGGCATTGAAGTGGCGCGCTACGAACAGACCGCGCTCATCCTCATTCCGGCCCTCGGCCGCTGGGGACTGCCGCTCTTCGCCGCCACGCTCGGCGTCTGCTGCTTCGGCGCGGCGATCGAGGTGAGCCTGGCCACGGCCTACATGCTCGCGCAGACGCTCGGCTGGAACTGGGGCGAGAACAAGAAGCCCGATAAAGAAGCGCGCTTCGCGATGACCTACGTGGTCATGGTGCTCCTCGGTGGATCGCTGCTGCTGACCGGCATCGATCCGCTGAAGCTGACGATGTATGCGATGGCCCTGACCGCGGTGATTCTGCCGCTGATCGTCCTACCGTTCGTAGTACTGCTCAACGATAAGACGTACGTGCACGAGCACACCAACGGTCCGATCGGGAACACCGTCGTCATCGTGACGATCATCCTGGCGTCGATCGTAGCCATCGTCACCATTCCGCTCGAGATCATGGGAGGCGGCTGATGAAGGCGCACTACTTCCTCGTCCGCGAGCTGCTCGATAACCAGCTCGTCGACCGCGACAAGTTGAACCTCGGCAAGATCGACGGCATCGCCATCCACGTCGCGCAAGGAAAGCAGCCGCGCGTGACGCACCTCGAATCAGGCGCGCTGATCCTGGCGCGCCGCCTCGGCCCGCGTTGGGAGCGCTTCGTCGCGTTCATGACGCGCCACTTCGGCGCGCGGAAGAATCCCGTCTTCCGCGTGCCGTGGTCGAAGGTGACGAAGACCGGGATCGACATTCAAATCGACATCGACGGCGTGAAGTCCGACGCCTTCGCCTGGGAGCACTGGCTCGACGACCACCTGATCGGGAGGCTGCCGCTCGCTCATGAGCACATCAAAGAAGAATGAGGTGAAGCTGGAACTGCTCCTCGGCACCCGCGTCGTCGACATCAACGGCGAGCGCGTCGGGCGCATCGAGGAAGTGCTGGCCGATCGCGACGGCGACGAGCTACTCGTGACCCACTACCTCGTCGGTCGCTACGGTCTCTTCGAACGCTTCTCGATCTACCACGTCGGCATCGGCCTCCTTCGTTATCTGGGCAGCCGCTCCCAGAGCGCGCACCCGCATCGCATCCCGTGGGACAAGATGGATCTGACCGATCCGGAACATCCGCGGCTCACGTGCGCGATCGACGAGCTGAAGCGCCGCTGACTGATCGCAACGATGATTCCCACCAATGCTCCGGCGATGTGCGCCGCCGGCCCGGCGTTTCGGGGCACGTCGGGGATCACACCTTCGATTCGTCGTCTACTTTCGAAGGTGTGACCCCCGACGTGGTGACCCCGTCGTCTACTTTCGAAGGTGTGATCCCCGACGTGGTGACCCTCGTCTACTTTCGAAGGTGTGACCCCGACGTGGTGACCCCCGGGGTGGCGACGTTCGGGGGGAAAGGGCCGCTTTTCGGTCTTTTTCCCACCCTAAATTTTCTTTCGTTCTCGCCGGCGGCAAATCGGGGGTCACACCTTCGGTTCGTCGTCTACTTTCGAAGGTGTGACCCCCCGACGTGTGACGATCGGAAGCGCGTTCGCTCCTCATTCTTCGTTCTCGCGCCGCACGTGCTCTCCTGCTGGTAGAGGAGTTCGCCGAGTATTTTCCATTCCGAGGAGGTTTCGGCCCAGATCCCTCCACGGTTGGGAGAATTCCTCGGAATTTCGTTGCAACCGAGGGAACCTCGGCGCGTTATGGCACGACCACTTCGTATCGAGTTTCCCGGCGCCGTCTACCACGTCACGTCACGCGGCAACGAAAAACGTCCCATCTTCAAGAACGACCGCGATCGCAAAGCTTTTCTGGCGTTCCTGGGGGAGACCGCCAAACGCTTCGGCTGGAGCATCACCGCGTGGGTGTTGATGACGAACCACTTCCACCTCGTGCTCCAGACGCCGGAGCCGAACCTCTCACGCGGTATGCATTGGCTCAATGGTTCCTATGCAGGATGGTTCAACCACGAGCACAAGAGGTGGGGACACCTATTCGGCGGACGTTTCAAGGCCTTTCTGGTCGAGAAGGAGACGTACTTCACCGAGGTTCTTCGATACGTGGTCCTCAACCCGGTGCGAGCCGGCTTGGCGACGGCTCCGGAGAAATACCGTTGGTCGAGTTATCGGAGCACTGCCGGACTCGATGCCGCCCCCGACTGGCTCGACGTCAATGCGGCGCTCGGCTCTTTCGCTCCCGATACCGAACTGGCGCAGACGTACTACCGCGAATTCGTCGCGTCCAAAGTAGGCTCGGACGACTGCTTGTGGGACGCAGTGATCAACGGCATCTATCTCGGCACCGAACCGTGGGCGAAGAAGATGCGCAAGGTTGTCGAAACGAAGCCACGCTCGACAGATCACCCGAGGCTGCAGCGCATGGTGGGACGTCCCAAGATGCACGAGGTGGTGGCAGCGGTGGCCCGCGCAGCGAGCGTGGCGGCGTCGGTGATCCGCGAAACACGTGGCGGCTGCCTGCGACGGCTGGTGGCGTGGATCGGCTGGTACGAGGGATTGGTGACGCTTCGCACGATCGCAGCGTCGCTGCGCTTGCGCAGCGAAGGTCATGTATCAGGATTGATCCGACGATGTGACTGCGAATTCGCCACCGACCGGAGTCTGCTCGGCTATCTGGATCAAGCGCTCGCAATCGTACACGGCGCTCGATGACGGCGACGGCTTGATGATCACGGATCGCGTCGCATGTCCGCCACATCCCACGACCGCGATACCCTTCTCGCGTGCCCGAGAAGATCCGCCGTTACACGCTCAAGCAGCCGGCCAAGGCGCAGAAGCAGTATCGCGTCCGGTATGAGGACGAGCTCAATCAGGAGCAGCTCGACGTCGTCATGGCCGGCGAGGGACCGATGCTCGTCATCGCCGGCGCGGGCAGCGGGAAGACGCGGGCGCTCACGTATCGCGTGTCGCGGCTCATCGAAGACGGCGTCGATCCGTCGGACATCCTCCTGCTCACCTTCACGAACAAAGCGGCGCGCGAGATGCTCAGCCGCGTCGAGCAGCTCGTCACCATCGACACGCGGCGCATCTGGGGCGGGACGTTTCACTCGATCGGAAATCGGCTGCTGCGGCAACACGCCGCCACGATCGGCTATCGATCCAGCTTCACGATTCTCGATTCCGAGGATGCCAAGGAGATGATGGAATCGGCGATTTCCTCTCTTGGGATCAAGACGCTGGAGAAGCGCTTTCCGAAGGGCGACGTCCTCATCGACATCTACTCCTACCTGATCAACACGCGCACGCCGCTGGAGCTGCACCTCGAAAACAACTACCCGCCTTTCGGGATTTATCGCGACGAGATGATCAACGTTTTTCGCCGCTACAAGGAGCGCAAGCAGGAAGCGAACGCGATGGATTTCGATGACCTGCTGGTGAACTGGAAGCTGCTGCTCGACGACTATCCCGACGTCAGCGCGACGTTGAAGAGACGCTACCGATACATCCTCGTCGACGAATACCAGGACACCAACAAGCTGCAGGCCGAGGTCGTCGATGCGATGGCCGAGGTGCGCAGAAATGTAATGGTGGTCGGCGATGACGCGCAATCGATCTACTCGTTTCGCGGCGCGTCGTTCGAAAACATCATCACCTTTCCGCTGCGATTCCCCGAGGCCAGAATCTACAAGCTGGAGACCAACTACCGGTCGACGCGGCAGATCCTCAGTCTCGCCAACGCCTCGATCGCACAGAACCGCTTTCAGTTTCGCAAGGAATTGCAGGCCGTTCGCGGAGATGGTCCTGATCCCGCCGTCGTCGGCGTCGACGATGTTTTCGAGCAGGCATCCTTCATCGCCCAGCGGATCCTCGAACTGCGCGACGAGGGCGAATCGCTAGGCGACATCGCAGTGCTCTATCGCTCGCACTACCAGTCGCTGGAGTTGCAGATGGAGTTGTCGCGGCGATTGATCCCGTACGAGATCCGCTCCGGCATCCGCTTCTTCGAGCAGGCGCATATCAAGGATGTGATCGCGTATCTAAAGATCGTCACAAACGCGCGCGACGAGCTGTCGTGGAAGCGCGTGATGAAGCTCTATCCGAAAGTCGGCGAGAAAACGGCTGCCGAGGTGTGGGCGAGGATCGGAACGGCGCAGAATCCGCTCGATGCGTTTCTGAATAGTGCTGGACCAACACCTTCGACAGGGCGATCACGCACCCCTGTCCTCAAAAACCTTCGCGACCTCCTCGGCGTCATCAGCAGCGAGTCGATGCAGCACAATCCCTCGGAGTCGATCCGCCTGATCGTCGAGCGAGGCTACGCGGATTACGCGCGCGCGAAGTTCGCGAATTCGCAGGCGCGGCTCGATGATCTCGAGCAGTTGTCGCAGTACGCGCTTCGCTATGACGACACGAGCGCGTTCCTCGACGAAGTGGCGCTGGCGAATCCGATCGCGGGCGAGGACGTGGCGGTGGTCGGCCCCGAGGATGAAAAGATCGTGCTGTCGTCGGTGCATCAGGCCAAGGGATTGGAGTGGCGGATCGTCTTCGTGATCTGGCTGGCCGACGGACGATTTCCGTCGCAGCGCGCGCTGCGCGTCCCCGGCGGCATCGTGCGCGTGAAGCCGAAAGAGCTGCACGAGGCGTTCGAGCTGACGGATGCGTTGGTTCGTGGAAATGCCGATCTGGCAATCGAAGAGATGCCCGCCGAAATCGTCGACGACTCCGCACCGACAGAGCACGAAATTGTCATCCCAGGCGAAGAAGAAGAGCGCCGCCTCTTCTATGTCGCCGTCACCCGCGCCAAGCAGGAGCTGTATCTTGTCTTTCCGGTCATGGCCCGCGACCGCGGCGGACTGGACGTGCTCATGGAACCATCCCGGTTCATCCGCGAGCTGCCGGGCGACTCTTATGAGAAATGGGTGATCGGGAGTGAGTAAACGGTTCGCGGTCATCGCACTGATCGCCATTCCGCTGCTCCGCATCATCGCCACCTATGCGGTCTTCAGCCAGACCAGCGACGAACCGATCCACATCGCGACGGGACTGGAGTGGCTGACGACCGGTAACTACGATCTCGACGTAGAGCATCCGCCGCTGGCGCGCATCGCCTTCGGCATCGACTCGGCGCTTCACGGCGCGAAGCTTGGGAGCGGCAGTACCGTGGAAATCGGCAACGCCCTTCTGGCGCGCAACGGCCGCTACTTCCGCAATCTTGCCGCCGCGCGCGCCGGCAATTTGCCGTTCTTTCTCCTGGCGCTCGCCATCGTCGGGTTGTGGACGCGGCGGCTTTTCGGTGATGCAGCGGCGCTGGTCGCCCTCGCGCTCTTCGGCGCGCTCCCTCCAATCCTGGGCCACGCCGGTCTGGCCACGACCGACATGGCCGCCGCGGCAACGACGGTCAGCGCCCTCTACTTCTTCGCGCGATGGCTGGAGCTCGCCTCGGGGCGGAACGCGCTCCTGCTCGCATTCGCCTGCGGCCTGGGACTGCTGGCGAAGTTTTCGTTCGTCGTCTTCTTTCCGGCAGCGGCGATTGTGATGGTGATCGTTCATCTCGCTTTCCATCGCGATCGAGGTTCGCTCGTGCGTGTGGCGCAGGCCGCCGCCGGCGCGCTGCTGGCGTTTGTAATGGTGTGGACTGCCTACAAGTTCTCCGTCGGCGTCTTCGACGTCGGGATGCGGCCTTCCTGGCAACGCATCGCCAGCCAATACCGCATCCCCGCTCCGCAGTTCTTCGCCGGTCTGCATTACATACACCGCCACTCGGTGGCGGGACACTGGGGATATCTCTTCGGCGAGTTCCGGCGACACGGCTGGTGGTACTACTTTCCCGTTCTCATCTTCTTCAAGACGCCGCTGGCCTTTCTCGTCGCCGCGGCGATCGGCATCGTCCGCATGTTGCAATCGCGAAGCAGCGAAGCAATAGGAGCCGCGCTCGCACCGATGGCGATGCTCGTCCCGGCAATGACGACCGGCATCAACATCGGCATCCGCCATGTCCTGCCGGTTTTTCCGTTTCTTGCGATCTGTGCCGCGTGCGGTGTCATCGCGCTTTGGCGCTCGTCACGCGCCGCGGTCATCGTCCTGCTGGCGTGGTACTTCGTCGCCTCGGCACTGGCTCATCCCGACTACATGAGCTACTTCAACGAAGCCGCCGCCGGTCATCCGGAGCGGATCGCCGCGGACAGCAATCTCGATTGGGGGCAGGATCTTCTTCGGCTCGCGGGCGAGGTCCGGCGCGAGCGCATCGATCATCTCTATGTCGCCTATTTCGGCACCGCCGAGTGGCAGCGATTCGTGCCACAGGGCGAGGAGCTTCCGCCGCTCACGCCCGTACACGGATGGGTTGCCATCAGCGAGAACGAGCGGCTGTTTCTCTGGCAGACCGCCGATCAAGCACCGTACGCCTGGCTGCGCGTCTACAAGCCGGTGCGGCGCGTCGGGACTTCGATCTGGCTGTACCGGATTCCGTGAGAACTACCGGATCCTGATCAGCTCCACGTCGAACACGAGCATCCCTGCGGGCATCCCGGCCTGACCTTTGTACGCCAGCTTCTGCGGAACCCAGAAGCGGACGATCTCGCCCGCGGTCATGAGCTGCAGACCTTCATTCCAACCGGGGATGACCATAGAGAGCGGGATCTCCATCGGCTCGCCTTTGATGATGGAGCTGTCGAACATCTGCCCGTCCGTCGTCCATCCGCTGTAGTCGACGAGAACCTTGTCATGCGACCGCGGATGCTGGGTTCCCGTTCCAGGACGAAGGATTTTGTAGACGAGGCCGGACGGCATTTTGATCGCGTCCGCGGGCGGCGCCGCAACATCGGCCGGGACCGCGGGCCGATGGACGACGTCGACGAGTTGCGCGTCGATCACGAATGTCTCGCCGGCGGCGATCTTCCCCGCGCCCAGCGTCGACGGAATCCACGCGCGGCGCCGCTCGCCCGGCGCCATCAGCGTGAACGCCTCGCGCATCCCCGGCAGGAGCTTGGACATCTCCACGAACGTCGGGGTTTCGGTCCGCGTGTAGTCGAGAACCGAGCCGTCGCTCGCCTTCCAAACGGCGTAGCGAACGTGGACGAAGTCATCGTCGCCGGGATGCTCGCCGGCCGTCCCGGCTTCGAGCTGCTTCGATACCAGGCCGTCCGCGCTCGTCTTCGCGTCGGCAGGCGGCGCCTTCAGGTCGGGCGGCGGCGCGGGCTTCGTCATCACGGCAGCAGCAAAAAGGAGGGCGGCGATCATAGACTCCGCACAACATGCGCCTTCTTCTGATCTCTTCCTCGAACGTCCACGGTTACGGCTACCTCGATCATCCCGAGCCGTCCATGCGAGCGTTCCTCGGCGATGCGCGACGTGTGGCCTTCGTGCCGTTCGCCGCGCACGATCACGATGCTTACACGGCGAAAGTCCGCGAGCGCCTGGCGCGGATGGAACTCGAGGTCATCTCCATCGATGATCTCGATCGCGCCGAAGCCATCTTCGTCGGCGGTGGCAACACGTTCCGGCTGTTGAAGACACTCTACGATCGCGATCTTCTCGCCACGATTCGGGCCCGTGTCCGCGCTGGCCTCCCCTACCTCGGCTCCAGCGCTGGAACTGTGATCGCCGCACCGACGATGCAGACGACGAACGACATGCCGATTGTGGAGCCGCCGTCCTTCACGGCCCTCGGCCTCATCGATTTTCAGGTCAACCCGCACTACCTCGATCCCGATCCGCAGTCGACGCACCGCGGCGAAACGCGGGAGGAACGGATTCGCGAGTACCTCGAGGAGAACGAAGGTCCGGTGGTCGGATTGCGTGAAGGATCGATGCTGCAAGTCGAGAACGGCGTGACGACGCTCCTCGGCGAGAAAACCGCACGGCTTTTTCGGCGCGGCGAAGAGGCGAGCGAAGTCAAGCCGGGAGTGTTTATCCGCAGATGAACGCAGATGGACACAGATGTGCTTTTCGTATTCTTCTATCTGCGTACATCTGCGTCATCTGCGGATTAAACTTCGTCGATGCCCGACCAGCGACCGCAGCCTGATGAATATTCGCCGCATCACGAGCAGTACGTTTCGCTCATCACCGGTCCGATTCTCGATGCATTCGATGCAGGCCGCAAGCGCATCGCGAGGCTCGTCGATGTCCCCGAGGAGCGCAGCGGATATCGATATGCGGAACGGAAATGGACGATCCGCGAAGTCATCGGACACATGGCCGACGCGGAGCGGATTCACACGTTTCGCGCGCTCACCTTTGCGCGCAACGATCGGATCGAGCTGCCGAAATGGGGGCCGGATGCGTACGCCGCCGCGGCCAATTTCAACGACCGGACAATCCGCAATCTCGTCGATGAGCAGCTTGCCGTCCGCGACGCCAGCATCGCCCTCTTTTCGAGTTTGCCAGCCGAGGCGTGGGCGCGTGAGGGGACGGTTTCGGGCAAGCGGCTGACCGTGCGTGCCATCGCCTACGTCGCGGCCGGACACGTACAACGGCACCTCAACATCCTGCGCGAACGTTACGGCGTCGACGTGTAAGGCGATAGAGTTCCCCGATGCTCCCATCCGCAGAGCTCGACGAGGCGCCGGTCGCTGAGAGCGAGGAAAAAACCGAGGAGCCGTCGCTGTTCAAGGTGCTCCTGCACAACGACGACTACACCACCATGGAGTTCGTGGTCTGGGTCCTCGAATCCGTCTTCAACATGCCCGAGGATCAGGCCATCCAGGTCATGCTCAACGTCCATCTGCGCGGCGTCGGCGTGGCCGGCATCTACACCTTCGAAGTGGCCGAGATGAAGGTCGAAAAGACCATTGCTCTAGCCCGCGAGCAGGAGTTTCCCCTTCTCGCCACCACGGAGCCTGCATGACGAAATCCGCCCGCCTCGGCTGCGGTTCTACTCCCCGCAAATCATGATCGCCCGCCAGTTGCAGAAGTCCTTCGAATTCGCCCTGAATGAAGCGCTGAAGCGGCGCCACGAGTACGTGACGCTCGAACATCTCCTCTACGCGTTGCTGCACGATCGCGAGGTGCGCGAGTGCATTCGAGCCTGCGGCGGCGACGTCGACATCCTCCGCAAACAGCTCGACGACTTCATGAACCGCACGCTCGAGCAGCTTCCGGACGATGCCGAAGTGCAGCCGGTGTTGACGGCGATGCTGCAGCGGATCGTGCAGTATGCGCAGCTTCACGCGCAGTCGTCGGGGCAGAAGGAAGTCGATACGGGACAGATGCTGGCCGCGATTTACCAGGCCGAGCGCTCGCAGGCCGTCTATCTGCTTCGCAGCCAGGGCGTGAACAAACTCGACGTGCTGCAGTACCTCTCGCACGGCATCAGCAAGGACACGCCCGCGCCGAAACCGGCGTTCGCCGGCGACGAAGAAGGCGCGGCCGAGCAGACCGGCGATCCGCTCAAGCTCTTCGCCGTCAACCTCAACGAGCGCGCCGAAAAAGGCGACATCGATCCGCTCATCGGCCGTGCGCCGGAGCTGGAACGGACCGTCCAGATCCTCTGCCGCCGCCGCAAGAACAACCCGCTCTTCGTCGGCGAGCCGGGCGTCGGCAAGACCGCCATCGCCGAGGGGCTGGCGCTGAAGATTACGAAGAACGAAATTCCGGCGGTGCTGAAGGATGCCGTGGTCTGGTCGCTGGACATGGGCGCCGTGCTGGCTGGGACGAAGTATCGCGGCGAGTTCGAGCAGCGATTAAAAGCGGTCGTGAGCGCGCTGCTGGCGAAGCCGGATGCGATCCTCTTCATCGACGAGATCCACACCATCGTCGGCGCCGGTGCGGTGAGCGGCGGCACGATGGACGCTTCGAACATCCTGAAACCCGCCATCGCCTCGGGGAAACTTCGCTGCATCGGATCGACGACGTATGCCGAGTACAAGTCATCGTTCGAACGCGACCGCGCGCTGGCTCGCCGCTTTCAGAAAATTGAGATCGGCGAACCGACCGTCGACGAGACAATCGAAATCCTCAAGGGTCTAAAGTCGTATTACGAGAAACATCACAACGTATCCTTCACCGACGACGCGTTGAAACTGGCCGCGGAGTTGTCAGCGAAGTACATGCACGATCGCCATCTGCCGGATAAGGCCATCGACGTGCTGGATGAAGCGGGATCGCGCGCACGGATCGTTCGCACGCCGGAAATGACCGCACCCTCGGTCATCGGTATCGACGATGTTGAATACGTCGTCGCGCGCATGGCCAAGATCCCGCCGCGCACCGTCGCCATCTCCGAAAAGGAACGGCTGCAAGGGCTCGACGCCGATCTGAAGCGCGTCATCTACGGACAGGACCACGCCGTCGATCAGGTCGTGAACGCGATCAAGATTTCGCGCTCGGGACTCGGCCATCCGGAGAAGCCGGTCGGCTCGTTCCTCTTCTCCGGCCCCACCGGCGTCGGCAAAACCGAGCTCGCGCGGCAACTGGCCATTAGCCTGGGCATCGAGTTCATCCGCTTCGATATGTCAGAGTACATGGAGCCGCACACGATCTCGCGTCTGATCGGCGCGCCGCCGGGATACGTCGGCTTCGATCAGGGCGGCCTGCTCACCGACGCCATCACCAAGACGCCGTACGCCGTGCTGGTGCTCGACGAGATCGAGAAGGCGCATCCGAATCTCTTCTCGATCCTGCTGCAGGTCATGGATCATGCGACGCTGACCGACAACAACGGCAAGAAGGCCGACTTCCGCAATGTGATCATGATCATGACCACGAACGCCGGCGCGCGCGAGATGAGCGACTCGTCGATGGGCTTCGGCAACAACAGCGGCGCCAGAGGCAAAGGCCGCGGCGCGATCGAGCGGACGTTCACCCCCGAGTTCCGCAATCGCCTGGACGCCTGGATCGCCTTCGAGCCGCTGTCGTTCGAAACGACGGAACGCGTGGTCGACAAATTCATCGACGAGCTGCGCGTGCAACTCCGCGCGAAGAACGTCACGCTCGAATTGACCGAGCCCGCCCGCGCCTGGCTGGCCAAAAACGGCTACGACCGCGCCTTCGGAGCGCGTCCGATGGCGCGCCTGATCCACTCCAAGATCAAGGAACCGCTCGTCGACGCTCTCCTCTTCGGCACGCTGCAGGATGGCGGAAACGTCGTCGTCGTCGCGGCGGCCGACGGCCTGGCGCTGCAATACTGACGGCGTGTCACGTTTTCCCGATCCTCGCTACGTGCGCGGCGACGTCGTCGCCATCGGCGACGATCTGCGCGTGGAAACGCTGCGCGATGCCTATCGGCACGGCATCTTTCCATGGCCGCACGAAGAGTTGACGCTGCCATGGTTCTCGCCGCGGCGGCGGACGGTGATCATTTTCGATGAGCTGCACGTCGGACGTTCGCTGCGAAAGTCGGAGCGGCACAGCGGATTCACCTACTCGATCGACCGCGCCTTCGAGCAGGTCATCGCCGCGTGCGCGAACTCGCCCCGCGGCGATGACGCCGGTACATGGATCGGTCCCGAGATCGTCTCCGCATACACGAAGCTGCATCGCGCCGGAGACGCGCACAGCATCGAGGTGTGGAACGGTGCGGAGCTCGCCGGAGGCTTATACGGCGTCGATTCCGGCGGCGTCTTCACCGGCGAGTCGATGTTTCATCGCGCGCCGGACGCGTCGAAACTCGCGCTGCTGTTTCTCATCGAACAACTCCGCGCACGCGGCGCGACCTGGATCGACTGTCAGGTCACCACGCCACACATGGCCGCCCTCGGCGCGCGCGAGATTTCGCGGAATCGGTTTCTGGACATGCTCGCCGATCAACAGTCGCTCGGACTCTCGCTTTTTTGATCACGCGGAGGCGCGGGGACGCGGAGAAAAACCGGGCGACTCCGCGACTCCGCGTGAACATCGAGCGTTCAAGGGCAGGGCGTTGGACCTGGGCCGAGCTGTTGTTGGGGACCGACAAACTGTGCCCGAGCCGTACCGAAAATCTGTGAACCAAATCGGAGCGTCACGGTCAGCCAGCCATCGGCCACACGCCCGTCAATATCGACTGCCGTTGTGCCGTCACCGCCGGGGGGAGGCGGCACCGCTCCGCCGGACAGTAATCCGGTTGTTGTAAAGCGGCCGTCGGAGTCGAGTAGCGGAGTCTTGAAGGTTGCCAGGTAGCAATTCAGGAAGAGTTTCGTCTGGCTCTCGTCGACAGAAATGAACCCCGGTCCCGTCCACGTACCGGCCGGGATCTTCTCCGGCGTCGCGGCGACACCGGAAGTCGGGGGCGTGACGAGCATGATCTCCTGAGTCTGATTGTTCGTGATCGAGACGAAGCCCCAGATCGGCCGGATCGCATCGGAATCGGCGATGTCGATGCGAAGCCGTGCATGGCTGCGGAGCGGCGCGATGATCGAGTCGAGTGAAAGCTGCGCCGCGGCAGGATAGAGGTCTGCTTCTTCCAGGGCCGCCTTGAGCGCAACCGGCACCGTCGCCAGCAACGTGCCGTCGGCGGAATCTCGCACGCGAAGAGTCACCGGTCCGAAGTTTCGCGCGTCGTACGCGTAGACGCGGAGCGTGGAGCGAAATCGCGGGTCTGTCGGAATGCCCGCCAGCCGCACCGTCGCGGCGAAGTCCAGGTCCGAGACGACTGGAATCTCGACGCCGAATGCGGCGGCGTCGCGCGACGTGTCGTGTACCCGCACTTTCGTGATCACGTCACGGGCCATTCGGGACGGAACGTAGATGAAGGCGCCCGTGAAATACTCTGCATAACGCAACTGGTCTGTAAACGTGCCGGTGGTGTGGGGCTGAACGCGGGGAATCGGAGGCGGCGATACCCCTGAACCAAAATCAGTAGCGGCGCCGCTGACCGGAACTGCTTCGTCGCCCGCGTTCGTGATCAAAATCTCCGTCTCGAATCGCGCCGTCTTCGGACCCGGGCCGGACGCTGCAACCGGCAAGAGGATGCGGTCCAACTCGTCGGCCGAACGGCTCAGATATCGGTATCCGTTTGTCTGAACGACGGGACTCACAAAACCGGTGATGCTGACGGTGACGTCGACGGTTCCGGCCGCGTGCGGCGGAGCGATCGCGACGATCTCGTAGTAGGTGTTCGATACGACCCGGCCGAGCGCGTCGCCGAACTTCACGGACGTCGTGCACGACGGCCCTGGACAAAGCTGCGTTGGGTTGTGCAACCCAATGCCTCGTATGTGCACGAAGTCGCCGCCCGTCGTGACGCCGGACGCGGGAAGGATCGCGGTCACTGTGGTCTGCGCGAAGAGTACCGGGGCGGAGAGGAGAAACAGACAGAAGCCGAGGGATTTTTTCATGGGGTCTCCGGGGACGTTGATTATGAATGCGCGTGTACTGGCTCTCCGGGTGCGTGCGTGTGGCCCGCATGCCCCGACTCCACTTGCTGCACCACCGTCTGCGCTAACTTCCGGAACGCCTCCGCCGCCGCGGACGACGGATCGAGGACGAAGATCGGTTCGCCGCTGTCGCCGCCGACCACGACCTTCGGATCGATCGGGATCTCGCCGAGGAAGGGGACGCCGAGGAGCTCGGCGGTTTTGCGGCCGCCGCCGTGGCCGAAGATCTCTTCGCGCTCGCCGCAGTGGCGGCAAATGAAGTAGCTCATGTTCTCGATGATGCCCAGGACGGGCACATTCACTTTGCGGAACATGGCCAGTCCTTTGCGGGCGTCGATGAGCGCGACATCCTGCGGCGTCGTCACCACCACCGCGCCGGAGAGCGGCACTTTTTGCGTCAGCGTCAATTGCGCGTCGCCGGTGCCGGGAGGGAGATCGATGATCATGAAATCGAGCGTTCCCCACTTCACGTCGGTCAGGAATTGATCGAGCGCCTTCATCACCATCGGGCCGCGCCAGATCACCGGCGTGTCGGGATCGGTGATCAGTCCGAGCGACATCGTCTTCACGCCGTGGTTCTCCATCGGCAGGATCTTCTCGTCCGTCTCGTCGATCTGTGGACGTCCGTGAATCCCGAGCATCATCTGTTGCGACGGACCATAGATGTCGGCGTCGAGCATGCCGACGGTGTAGCCGAGGGCGCGCAGTGCGAGGGCGAGGTTCGTGGAGACGGTCGATTTGCCGACGCCGCCCTTCCCGGACGCAACCGCGATCTTGTACTTGACGCCGGATAGGATCTGCTCCGCCGCTGCTCCGCCCTGCGGTCCGGCAGCCGATCGCGAGCCGACGTCGACGTGCATCTTTACGCTCTCGACTCCCGGCACCGCTTTCACGGCCGCTTCGGCATCGCGGCTGATCTGCGCCGCGGCGTTTTGATTCTCCGTCTGGAAGCGCACCGTGAAAGAGACGTTGCCGCCCTCGACGCTGACGTCATGGACGAACCCGAACGACACGATGTCGCGCGAGAGTCCTGGAAATTTGACGGCTTTAAGCGCGTCGAGAATTTGTTCCTTCGTGGGCATTCGTTTTCTCCTGAATGAAGCGTTCGTACGACGCGCGAATGATCGGGATGGCCTCTTCGTACGAGGCGACCACCGAAACCGCGTTCATATCCTGCGGACTGGCCAGCCCGCGCGTGATCATCGACTCGTTGATCCAGTCGATCAGACCGTTCCACATTGTACCGACCAGGATGAGCGGATGCTCGGTGACGTGCTTGACCTGAATGAGCTGCCACACCATGAACAACTCCAGCGCCGTTCCGATGCCGCCCGGCAAAACGATGAACGCCGAGGAGAGCCGGATGAAATGGTGAAGCCGCGAAAAGAACGTCCGGTGCCGGAACACTTTGTTCACGAACGCGTTCGCCGACTCCTCGGTCGGCAGATGGATGGCCAGCCCGAATGACCGCGAGTGACTCTCGGTCTGCCCTTCCATCGCCCCGGCATTCGCCGCCTCCATCAACCCCGGCCCGCCGCCGGTGACGATGTCCGCCCCGAGGCGCGCCAGCTCGTAGCAGAGTTTCTTGGCCTGGTCGTAGATGGGATCGCCGCGCTGAATGCGCGAGCTTCCGAACACCGACACGCGGTAGTGCTCAACCCGCTCCGGCTGAATCTGATCGAGATCGTTGATGGTCTCCCAGAGCTGGTAAATGGCCTTGTCAAGGATGTGCGACGGATCGATGGTCGACCGCTTCCTGGCCTGCCCTTTCCTAAGCGCTTCGAGTTGGGGAGTCGTCGTTTGCTGGTTCGTCGTCTTCTTGACCATGCTCGTGATCCTACCGCTGGTGGAGTTTCTTGCGTTTGCGCGTAAACCGAGGGATTGTCACGCGGAGACGCGGGGACGCGGAGAAAAGCAGATGCACGATTTGGACGAGATTACCGGCACGGTCATCGATTCGGCGATTCAAGTCCACCGATCCTTGGGACCTGGACTGCTGGAATCGGTTTACGAGCTGGTCCTCGCTCGTGTGCTCACCCGGCGAGGATTCAAGATCGAGCGGCAGAAGATCCTCAGCTTCGAATACGAGGGCCTTCTCTTCGCGAACGCATTCCGGATCGATCTGCTGGTCGATGATCGCGTCATCGTTGAGATCAAGTCGGTGGAGGAACTTGCGGCCGTGCACAGCAAACAACTCCTCACCTATCTCCGCCTCTCCGATCTGCAGGTCGGTCTCCTCATCAACTTCGGCTCCGCAACTCTCAAAGAAGGTCTTCGCCGCATAGTCAACCACCTCCCTCCCTCCGCGTCTCCGCGCCTCCGCGTGAACCGTTCCCCTTAAGATGCTCGCCATGCTGAAACGCATCGCCCTTATCTGCCTGCTTGCGCTCCCGCTCGCAGCCCAGACACCCCCAGACCTAATCGTAGTCATCTCCGTCGACCAATTCCGCTACGAATACCTCACGAGATTTGAACCCTACCTATCCGACGGCGGATTCAATCGCGGCATCAAGCACGGCGCGGATTTCACGCGGGCTCTCTATCCGTATGCAGTCACCTACACGGGTCCCGGCCACGCCGCGATCGGTACCGGATATGTCCCCGCGCGGAGCGGCATCGTTGCGAATACGTGGCTCGATCGCACCACCGCGACGCCGGTTTACTGCGTCGAGGACAAGCGCGCTGTCGGCGGATACTCCCCGCTGAATCTCGACTCCGACTCCCTCGGCGACCGGCTGCAGGAGAAGGTTGCCGGATCGAAAGTGATCGGCGTCGCGCTGAAGGATCGCGCCGCGATTCTCATGGCCGGACGCAAGGCCACCGCCGCGTACTGGTTCGATCCGAAGATGCCCGGCTTCACCTCGAGCAGCTACTACCACGCGAACAGGACGATGCTGAATGCGTTCAACGCCTCGGTACCTTCCGTTCTGGCGCAGCATCGCGAGTGGACGCAATCAACATTCATCCCGACCGCGGACCTCGCGCGCCTCACGCACGATCCGATCTTGCTCCGCAAGTACAAGGCGAAGCACGGCAACCTCGGCATCGAGTTTCCTCATCCGATCGCGAACATCGATGATTTGACGTACACGCCCTTCGGCAACGATCTCGTCCTCAGCTTCGCCGAGCGCATCATCGATGACGAGCACCTCGGCACCGACGACGCGGCGCCCGACCTCCTCTTCGTCGGCCTGTCATCCCAGGATTACCTCGGCCATTCCTACGGTCCCGATTCGCTCGAAGTGGCCGACTCCGTCGTGCGCACCGACCGGCAGCTCGAAGCCTTCTTCAACTGGCTCGATCAGAAATTCAGCGGCCGGTACACCGTCGCGATTACCGCGGACCACGGCGTGCAGTCGATCCCGGAGGTCGCACGCGACATGGGACGCGACGCCGGCCGCGTCGATTTCCAGAACCCGAAAAAGACCGCGACCACGTTCGCCGACCTCGCGCCGGACCGCCGCCAACTCGAGAAACTCGCGGCAAAGACCCTCGGGCTCACCGTCACCGACAAGACGCCGATCGCGAACACGCTGGTGAGTTACTTCGAAGAGCCGGCGCTGTATCTCAACTGGGCGCGCGTCAGTGCCGCGCATCTCGACAGCGAGCGCGTGAAGCGCGCCCTGCGCGACGCCGCGAAACAAGTTCACGGCATCCGCACCGCGTTCACGAGCAGCGACTTGATCGCCGTCAATCCGCAGTCCTCGGCGATCGAAACCGCGATGCGCCTCTCCTTCCGCGCCGATCGCAGCGGCGACGTTCTCGTCACGCTGAAGCCCGGCTACATCTGGGGCTACTCGAACACCGGGACGACACACGGCCAAGCCGTCGATGACGACCAACACGTCCCGCTGCTCTTCTTCGGCCGAGGGATCACCGAAGGGATCTGGAGTGACGAAGTGGCGCCGACGTTCCTCGCGAAGACGATCGGCGCGCTTGTGAGTGTCGACGCGGGTGGAACCGAGACGCGTGTGTTGCCTTGCGTAATCAAGTAACCAGCCGCGCGGTATCACCGGAGATGCTGCGCGCTTCACCGCAGCATGGGATCTTCCGTAATCACTTCACGAACCAAACGTCTTTTGAAATCTCTTTGAGCTTCGCCTCGTTCGCGCGCGCCTCGGCTTCCGAATTGAACTTGACGCGCACTTTGAACGAGGTGCCGGCGCGCTCGACGTAGGTGGTCATGAAGCCGTGATCGATCGCTTTCGCGGCCAGCGCGTCGGCGGTTTTCTGATCGCCGGTGACGAGAAGCTGTGCGTACGCAGGTCCGGTCGATACCGGCGCGGCGGCGGCAGGTTTCGGCGCGGGCTTGGGTGCCTCAACGATCGGAGAGGCAGTGGCCGTAACCGGCGCGGCGGATTCCGCCAGCGGAGTAACCGTGCCTTCAGTGATCGTCGGCGCGGGAGCGGTTGTCGCGGTCGTGGCACTAGTGGTTACCGGAGCCGGCGCTTTGAAATCGTCGTTGCCGAGGCCTAGGTCGATCAGCTTGCCGTCGTTCTTCTTCGAGGCGATCACGCTCCCCTCGTTGATGACGGCGGGCTCTTTGCGAACCACCAGGCGTTCATCGGCCTGGCCTTTGCCGATCATCAGACCGAAGGCGAACGACGCGGCCAGCGACAACAGCAGCAGGACGAAGGCGATGAACGCCTGTCCGGCCGTGAGTGAGACTTCGTAGTGGGATTGATCGTCGATGAGGACTTCGTCAGACACCATTGCACACCCTCCCGTTACCTGGTCTGAGCTTGCGACGCGGGCGGCGCCGCAGCGTTCCAGTTTGTGTGATAGACGACGCCGTTGTCAAAGTAGATGGCCGAGGCGCCTCCGTCTTCCTTCGGATAAATCCATACGGAGTAGACGCGGCTGTTCTGTACGACCTGCTTGATCCAGTCCTCGCGCGGCAGGCCGACAAGGGCGCGGACGGCATCCTCCTTCATGCCGGTCTTGACGTTCGCGAAGGCGGTCATCGACACAAAGCGGCGCTGTTCTGCCATGTCGACGCGCTTCTTCGCATCCGCGCTGTTCGGATCGAGCTCGACCGCGGCGCGGTACAACTCGAGGGCCTTGTCGTAGCGCGACAGGTACTGCATGTACTCGTCGCCCATGATGATCTTCTCGCGCGCAAGCACCTGCCCGGCGCGCGGATCGTGGGTGCGGTCGAAATACTCGCGAACCTTGTCCATGAACGGGACATACGCCGGCTCGAGCTTCTTCTGATTCTCGAGGACGAGCTCCAGCATCTGTTTGCGCGACGCGTTCGCCGGCGGCAGCGGCTGCGCCTTGCGCAGCGTCTCGATCCACTGATAGTCGGTGCTGAGCTGCCCCCATTCACGGTCGTTCGGCTGCGCCGGCGGACCCGCGGCGAAGGCGGTGGCAACGAAAAGTGATGCGAGGACGATAAGGGAGACGGTACGGGACATGGACGCGGGTTATTTTACAAGACTCGGGGCATATAAAATCCCGCGCATGTCGGACAGCCTCAGTATTCAGGGAACGCTCGCGGAAACGACCGTCCCCGATCTCTTCCGGTCGCTGGTGCGCAGCGGCGAGACCGGCATCGTGTCGCTGGAGGCGATCGGACGCAGCGACGCCATCTACTTCAATGAGGGCCGAATCATCTTCGCCTCCAGCTCCGATCACGACATGGGCCTCGGCGAAATCCTTTTGCGCAGCGGCGAACTGACGCTCCAGCAATACAACCAGGCCATGGATCGCCTCGTCGTGCAGCGCCGCATCGGAGCGTTGCTCTGCGAGCTCGGCTATCTCGATCCAGACGGATTGATGCGTGCTCTGGAGCGGCAAGCCAGCGCCATCGTTCTCAACGCGATCCGTTACCGCACCGGCAGCTACACGGTCGAATTCAGCGATGAGTTTCCGCCGGAGATCGTCTCGCTGCCGCTGAATACGGAGCGCCTCATCCTCGATGGTGTGCAGAGCATCGAGTACTGGTCGCTGATCTCACGCGGTGTGGCGCGCCTCGACCGAATCCTGCAACAGGTGCCCGGCGCCGACATGCGCACGTACGCGATCGAGCTGACCGATGACGAGAGCCACGTCCTGAACCTGCTCACCGAGCCGGGAACGATCGAGGAGATCTGTGCGCGCAGCTATCTCTCGAACTTCGTCACGTGCCGCACGGTGTGGGCGCTGCAGAGCGTGAACCTCGTCGCCGAGGCGGCCGAGAGCACCGTCAGCGAACAGCGCGCGGCGGAGGAGACTGAGTACGAACTGGAAGCGGTCGTGGAGCGCTACAACCGTGTCTTCGAGAGCATCTTCGGAATCGTGTTCCAGCGCATCGGCGATCACATCTACGACTTCATGGACCGCGTCGTCGTGCGCATGTCGCCGCAGTCGATTCCGCACCTGGCCGGGATGAACCTCGTGAACGAAGCGCGGATCGATTTCGATCAACTGCTGAACAACGTGATCGCCTCGGGCGCGGCCGACCATCCGACGGTCATCCGCAACCTTCTCAAGGAGCTGCTGTCGGGATGGCTCTCCGAGATACGCACGGAGTTCGGCGCCGAGATGGAAGCCGAGGTTAGGGCGATGGTGCCGAAGGCATGACGCGACGGAACGCTGGCGTCACGCCGGCTGGACCGCCAGCGCTACTTCGCTACGCGCGCAAGGCCGTCGGCGTAGCCGGCGTAAGAACGTAGCCCCCACGTTCACGTGGGGGTCAAGAGATTCGTGGATTTTTGTGAGCCCGTCTTGACGGGCGAGAGAAAGCTTTCTTTCGCCCGCTCAGCGGACTCACAAATTTCGCGCGAACGGAGGTCCCACGGCTCGAAGCCGTGGGCTACGGTTCTTACGCCGGTTTCGCCGACGGTGAAGGCGCCGTCGTCTTTTGTAGCGCCGTGCAGGGCCGCCAGCGTTCCAACGTGCACCGTGACAGCCGGCGAAAACCGTCGTATCGTTCGCCGATGAATTTCAGCGCCATTCACGTACATCTCGCCATCAATCACTCGCCGCTATTCGGCGAACTGTTCGCGCTCTGCCTGGTGATCTTCGGATTGATCAAAAAGCGGCGCGAATTCGTCACCGCCGGTTTCGTCGTCTGCATCATCGCGGCGCTTTGCGGCATCGCGGCGGATCTGTCTGGCGACGGCGCCGCGGATTTCGTGACGCATGCGAATCCGCCGATCGCCGGCGTCGACAAGACGCTGATCAAGGAACACGATCTTGCCGCGAGCTTTTTCGTCGGCTCTTCGTGCATCACCGGTTTCCTCGCCATCGTCGTGCTCTTCATCGGACATCGCCGCGGCTTGCGTCCTCGCTGGATGGAGATTGTGATGGCGATCCTCATCGCCCACTCCCTCTCCGTCGCCGGACGCACGGCGCTCCTCGGCGGGCGCATTCATCACGAGGAAGTGCGCGCACTGGCCGTTCATACTCCGTAATTCTGCTAGAGTCTGCGCCTCCAAATTCGCCACGAACGGAGCGTCATGGAATCCAGTCTCGAGATCGGTTTTTTGCGTGTCGCGGAAAAAGCGGCCATCGCTGCAGCGCGGACGATGGGCTATGGAAAACGGAAGTACTCCGACCAGGTGGCCGTCGAGTCGATGCGCGAAGAGCTGAACCGGCTCAAGATGCGCGGCACGGTCGTCATCGGCGAGGGCGAACGCGACAAGGCTCCGATGCTCTACGTCGGCGAGCCCCTCGGACGCGGCTGGACCGAAGGCGAGATCTATCCCGAGATCGACATCGCAGTCGATCCGCTCGAAGGGACGAATCTTTGCGCGACCGGCTCCGCGAATTCGATCGCGGTCCTCGCGGCGTCGGAAAAAGGCGGCCTGCTGAACGCGCCCGACGTCTACATGGACAAGATCGTGGTCGGCCCCACCGCCGCCGAATACGTGGACCTGAACAACTCGGTCCACGAGAACCTCAATCAGATCGCCGAGGCCTTTCAACGCGACGTCGATGAGTTGACGATCGTGGTCCTCGACCGCGAACGGCATCACGATCTGATCGCGCAAATCCGCGAGGCCGGCGCGCGTATCAAACTGATCACTGACGGCGATCTCTCCGCCGGCATCGCCGCCGCCGTGCGCGGCACCGGAATCCACGCGGCCATGGGCATCGGCGGCGCGCCCGAGGGCGTGCTCACCGCCGCCGCGATGCGCTGCCTGAACGGCCGCATGCAAGGCCGCCTCAAGCCGCTGGAGAAGTGGCAGGAGGAGCGCCTGAAGTCGATGGGCTACGTCGACGGCGAGAAGGTCTACGACACCGCGGAACTGGCGGCCGGCAACGACATCATCTTCTGCGCGACCGGCGTCACCGACGGCGACCTCCTGCGCGGTGTCCGCTTCTTCGGCGGCGGAGTGAGGACATCGTCGCTCTTCATGTCGCTGAAGACGAACAGCATCCGGTTCGTCGACACGATCCACCGCGAAGAGGGATCAACGCTGGCGGTGTCGTTCGTTTAGGCGCGTTGCGCGCGCTGTCATTTTGATTACGCGAGCGCGTCGTCAACACGCGCGCGTCTTCGTCGGCGTAGCCGGCGTAAGAACCGTAGACCCCGGCTTCAGTCGGGGTAATTGAACGCGTTCCGATTTTGTGAGCCCGCTTTGAGCGGGCGAAAGAACGGGTTTCGCGCGAGACGATCCACCTGCGCGGACTTTCTTTCGCCCGCTGAAGCGGGCTCCCGAGTTCGCTCCACTCCTACTGTCCCCCGGCTGGAAGCCGGGGGCTACGGTTCTTACGCCGGCTACGCCGACGATGAGAGGCGCGGGGTGCAGTCACCGCATCACGTCGCGAAACTGCTTCGGCAGCGCTGCCGTGAACACCAAGTGCTTGCCCGTTGTCGGGTGATCGAAGCCGAGGAGTTTGGCGTGGAGGCCGAGGCGGCCGAGGGGGTTGGTTTTCGCGCCGTACATCTTGTCGCCGGCGACGGGATGGCCCGCCTCGGACAAATGCGCGCGGATTTGATTCTTGCGGCCGGTCTCCAGCGTCACTTCGAGTATCGAGTAGGGGCCTTTCGTTTCGATCGTGCGGTAATGCGTAACGGCGTGTTTGGCGTCGACATGCGCGTCGACGCTGATCATTTTCAGGTCGCGCTGCTCGAGAAGATTCGATTCGATCGTTCCCTCGGCTGGCTCGATCGCGCCTTCGATGATGGCGACGTAGATCCGCTCGACGCTGTGGATCATGAACTGCTCTTTGAGCCGCTCACGGGCGAAGAAATTCTTGGCGAAGACGAGCACTCCGGACGTATCTCGGTCGAGGCGGTGCACGACCTGGATGCGCTCCTCGCCGGCGCTGCCGAGGTATTCGTTGAGATAGGCCTGGGCCGTGGCTTCGCGTTCGCGCTCGGTGGCGACCGTCAGCAGTCCGTGTGATTTGAGGATGACGATGACGTCGCGGTCTTCGTGGAGGATGGCGATGCCGGGCGGGAGGACGCGCTGGTCGGAGCGAGCCACGACTTCGACGATTTCCTCGGGATCGACGATGCATTTTGCGTCCTTCTCCGTCGCGCCGTTGACGCGCACGCGGCCGTTCTGCAGCAACTGCCGCAGTGTGGTGCGCGAGGAGTCGGGATAGAGCTCGGCGAGGACGTCGATCAGCGGCTGCGGTTCGGTGCGAGGCACTGCAGCATTCTGGCAGAGGCGACGCTACAATCGCGCGCCAACGGAGGACGCATGGAATACAAAATCGTCGGCGACGTGATGCAGGCGCTGCAGGTTCAACTGCATCAGAACGAAGAGCTGTACGCCGAGGCAGGGGCGATGCTGTACATGGGTCCGGGAATCGATCTGCAGGCGCGCATGCAGGGCGGATTGATGAAGGGACTGATGCGCAAGTTCCTGGCCGGCGAGTCGCTGTTCATGAGCGTCTTCCGTTGCACGACCGCGTCCGCGCATCTGGCGCTGGCCAATCCGATCGCGGGGAAGATCATCCCGATTCAGCTCAACGGAAACACGATCCTGGCGGAGCGCAACGCGTACCTCTGCGCGATCGGCAACGTCGATCTGACGGTGGCGTTCACGAAGCGCTTCGGCGCGGGACTGTTCGGCGGCGAAGGATTTTTGCTGCAGAAGATCAGCGGACAGGGACTGGTGTTCCTGCACGCGGGCGGCAACATCGTGGAGTTCAACCTCACGGCGGGCGAGCAGTTGCGCGTCGATACGGGCTGCATCGTATCGATGGCGGAAACAGTCGACTACGACATCCAGTTCGTCGGCGGATTCCGCAACGCGCTCTTCGGGGGCGAAGGCCTGTTCTACGCGACGCTGACGGGACCGGGACACGTGGTGCTGCAGACGCTGCCGTTCAGCCGGCTGGCGAACCGCCTGATGGCGGCGGCGGGAGGGCATCGGGATGAGTCGAAGGGGCTCGGCGGTCTTGCGGGCGACGTTCTCGGGAACATCATTTCGGGAGACTAGCCTAAGGGAGACGGTTCACGCGGAGACGCGGAGGAGCGGAGAAAAACAACTCCGCGCTCTCCGCGGCTCCGCGTGAAAACGGTTCTCTCTCACCTCATCGCAAACACGACCGACACCGTAAACGCCAGCTCTTCCGACCCGCTCTCCACCGGCACCTCGGACGTGACCTGCGCGGCCATGACCCGGCCTCCGACGAACGGACGCGGTTGCGGATTCGATACGCCACCCCCTTCGGTGATGGCCAGGGCCGGTCCGAGCGTCCGGCCGGCGGCTTGCGCGAGGAGGGTCGCTTTCGCGCGCGCGTCGGCGAAGGCGGCGCGAAGACCTTCATCGCGTCCGCGCGCTGGATCGGAAACGGAGAACGACAGTCCCGATGATTGATTCACGCCCGCGCCGATGGCGGCCTGCAGCAGCTTGCCGGCGCCGGCGATCTCTTTCTTCGTCACGGTGATGCTGTTCGAGACCTGGTAGCCGAGGAGGCGCGGCAGCTTGCCTTGCTGCTGCTGGCTGTAATCCTGCTGTGGATAGATCGAGAAATTCGACGTCTGGATCTCCTCCGGTTTCGCGCCGGCGCTTTTCAGCGCGGCGATGACCGCGGCGACCTTGCCGTTGTTCTCGTTCACCGCCTCTTCAACCGTTGGTGAGATGGTCTGGACGGAGACGTTGAAGGAGAAACGGTCGGGCGTGGTGGTGACGCGCGCGTTTCCGGTGACGCTCACGGTATCGACTGGAGCCGGCTCGCGCGGCGGCATCGACTGTGCGAATGCGGTCACGGAAACTGCAATGCTCATCGAAGCAATCAGAAATCGTTTCATGGGTAACTCTCCTCGTTAAAACATCATCGGCACGTTACAATGCGCGCCTCCAAATCTGCGACGCGCGTGCCGCTCGCGGCGTTTCACGGAGACAACTTACAAATGGCTGATCCCAACGACAGGGTGCCGGGACAGGTACCCGGGCGGTACTACGTCGATACGCAGTGTATCGATTGCGATCTCTGCCGCGAGACCGCGCCGGCAAACTTCCAGCGCAACGACGAGGAGGGCTTCTCCTACGTCTACAAACAACCGGAGACTCCGGAAGAAGAGACGCTCTCGAAAGACGCGCTGGACAACTGTCCGGTAGAAGCGATCGGAAACGATGGGTAGTGTTAGTGGCTAGTGGTCAGTGGTCAGTGGTCAGGAAAAAACTGACCACTGGCCCCCGACCACTGGCCACTAATCTCAATGCGTTTTCTTGTCCACGCTCACCTGATCGTGCCAGTTCTCGGCGAGCAGCACCTCAATCAGTTCCTGCAGCTCTTCCATGTGAAACGGCTTGGTCAGCGCGGCGGTGCGGTTGTTGCCTTTGGTGATGGTGAGGATGTCGCCCTTGCCTGACGCGACCACGACCGGCGTCTGCTTACCTTGCGCGATGAACCAGGCGATCCACTCCTCCCCGCTCATGCCGCCGGGAAGGTTGAGGTCGAGCAGGATCAGGCGCGTGTCGGGATTGCGCTGCAGCAGCGACATCCCTTCGCTCGC
>Ga0233356_1000053_pt1 | contig 41376 bp, 37 predicted proteins | sample GEONSFMMS_FD_180700 | JGI IMG/M metagenome (GOLD analysis project Ga0233356, IMG submission 180700) | Soil microbial communities from Shasta-Trinity National Forest, California, United States - GEON-SFM-MS | ecosystem: Environmental > Terrestrial > Soil > Temperate forest > Bulk soil | place...
GCGCGCCGATGCGCGCGGGGCACGCGCGGTCCCGGACGGAACGCTGGCGTCTCGCCGGCTGGCCCGGCGGCGTCTCGCCGCCGAACCGGCTACGTGCGCTGCACCGGCACAGTCGACGCTCTCTGTGTGCGGCCTTGCGCGATCGGGCGAGACGCCCGCGGTCCCAGGGGCTATTCATTCGTCACCGCTACCAGCTCCCGCAGTTTCGCCATCGCCGCGCCGTTGGCGATTGCTTCGCGCGCCATGGCCACGCCGTCGCGGATTGTGCCTGCGGCGCCGGACACGTACAAAGCGGCGCCGGCGTTCGCAGCGACGATCTCCGTCCGCGCGCCGTTGCCGCCGGCCAGGATTTCCCGGGCGATGCGAGCGTTCTCGCGCGCATCACCGCCTGCAATGGCATCGAGCGGACGGCGTTCGATTCCCATCTCTTCCGGCGTCAGCTCATAGCCTCGCAATTCGCCGTCACGTAATTCGCACACATGCGTCGGAGCGGAGATCGAGATTTCGTCGAGGCCATCGCGGCTGTGCACGACCATGGCGTGATCGGCGCCGAGGGCCAGCAGAACTTGCGCAAGCAGATCGACGAGATGAAGCGAGTAAACGCCCAGCACCTGGCGCCGCGCGAAGGCGGGGTTCGTCAGCGGGCCGAGGACGTTGAAGATCGTGCGGACGCCAAGCTCGCGGCGAATCGCGGCGACTGCTCCCATGGCCGGATGCAGCTTCGGTGCGAAGAGAAAGGAGATTCCGGTGCGGCGGAGAACGTCGCTCATCCGCGCGGCGTCGAGGTCGATGTTCACGCCGAGTGCTGCGAGAACGTCCGCGCTGCCGCATGACGACGACACCGCGCGATTGCCATGCTTAGCCACCGACGCGCCTGCGCCGGCTGCGACGAGGGCGGCGACCGTCGACACGTTGAACGTGCCGCGTCCGTCTCCTCCGGTGCCACAGGTGTCGATGATCCGATCGCGATCCACGGTCAGCGGCGTGACGCGCTCGCGCATCGCCAGCGCTGCGCCGGTGATCTCTTCCGCTGTCTCGCCTTTCATCCGCAGCGCGATCAGCAGCGCACTTTTCTGTATGTCGGAGGCGCGGCCGTCCATGACTTCGCCGAAAACCTCGTGCATTTCGTCGCGTCCGAAGTGCTGGCCGTCGACGATGCGGCGGATGGCGACGTCGATCACTGGCGCACCTCCGCCAAAAAGTTCGCGATCAACTTGTCGCCGCCCTCGGTGCCGTACGACTCCGGATGAAACTGGATTCCGTAAATGGGCCGGTCGCGATGCGAGATGGCCATGACCACGCCGTCATCGGTCTCGGCATCGATGCGCAACTCGTCCGGCATCGACTCGCGATCAACGACGAGCGAGTGGTAGCGGGCGGTCTGCATCGGCGTCGGGCATCCGGCGAAGAGGCCGCGCTTTTCGTGGCGCACTTCGCTCAGCTTGCCGTGCACTGGAACGCGTCCGCGCACGATACGCGCGCCGAACGCTTCGCCGATGGCCTGATGCCCGAGACAGATGCCGAGGAGCGGGATGGATTCGTTGGTGCGGATCAGTTCGAGGATTCGTCCCGCACGTGCCGGCGTCCCCGGCCCCGGCGAGATCACAATCGCCTCGGGCTCCTGATCGAGGAGCGCATCAACGTCGAACCGATCATTGCGGACGACCTGCAGCTCGAACGCGGAGATCCGCTCGATCTGCTGGACCAGGTTGTACGTGAACGAATCGTAGTTATCGACAACGGTGATCATGGGAGCTCCTGAACGTCGCGCGCGGAAGAGACGGGATCAGGCGCTACACCATCGAGGCGAGGTTAGAGGAGGACGGCTACAGCCAAAGCGACGAGTCGACCGGACAGACCGTCGACTCGTTTACCTCGCGGGTGGGGGCGTTCATGGCGCGCGAGAATAGCACAAGAAGTGGGTTGCCGATCAACGCTCACTCCCGAAACGGCAGCACTTCCGCCGGCTCTTCGCCCTGCATCGTCAGGCGCAGCCTGGAGGACTCCAGAGGCACCGTGTCGACCTGCGACAGCGGCTCCAGCTCTTTGCCGCTGCCGGCCATGCGTTGCATCTCCTGACCTTTCGGCCAGAGGCGTGTGTCGATCGAACGGATCGCCTTGTTGTACTGCTCGACCGTCTTCGCCAGCGCGCCGCCTATGTCAGCGATGAGGTCCATGACCTTCACGAAGCGGTTGAACAGCTCCACGCCCGCGTCGTGCATCTTCTTCGCGTTCTCCTCGGTACGTTCTGCTTTCCATCCCGCTGCGACGGCGCGAAGCAGGGGGAGAAGAACGGTCGGCGACGCGAGATAGATTTTCTTCTCGACCGCGTACTCGAAGAGCATCGGATCGGTCACGAGCGCGGCGGAGAGGAAGTGCTCGCCGGGCAGAAACATGACCGTGAAGTCCAGGCTCTCGCCGACGCTGGCCTGGTACTCCTTGCGGCTGAGCGACTCGATGTGGCGGCGCAGCGTGCGCGCATGCGCGGTGAGCGCGTCACGTTTGCGCGCTTCGTCGGTCTCATTCGCGGCCACGCTGTAGTCGGTGAGCGGGACTTTCGCATCGACGGCGATGACGCGTTTGTTGGGCAGATGGATAACGACGTCCGGACGGAGACGGCGGCCTTCGTCGGTCAGGAAGGTTTGTTGCGCTTCGAAGTCGCACAACTCGCTCATGCCGGCCATTTCGATGCAGCGCCGGAGCGAGTTCTCGCCCCACGAGCCGCGGACGGCCGGCGAGTCGAGCGCGTTCGCGAGTCGCGACGCTTCGCGCTGCGACAACTCCTGGGCGGCTAGCAAGGACCGGATCTGCTCCTGCAATCCGCCGTAGGCCTCATTGCGCGAGTGCTCGCTCTTGGTCAGCTCGCCGGCATAGCGGTCGAGCATGTCGCGCAGCGGCTGGAGCATCGTGTCGATCTCCGCCTTCTTCGTGTCGAGCGAGGCGACGATCTCTCCTTTGGAGCCGTCGAGATGCGCCTTGTTCAGTTCCAGGAAGGACGAGCTGATCGCCGTCAGCGTTTTCTGCGCAGTGGCGGCGAACGCTTCCTCCATCTGCTTGCGCGCGTCGCCGAGGAAGCTGGACTGCGTCTCTGCGGCCACGCGGGCTTGTGATTCCGCGTTCGCCAACCGTCGCGCTTCGACCGCAACGGTCTCGCTGCGCTCGCGTTCGGCGCGCGCCAGATCGCGTTCGGCCAGCGCGCGCTGAATCGCACCGGTTTTTCTCGCGCTCGCAACCACCCACCCCACAATCGCGCCGATGAGCAGCGCGATTACGCTGAGAAGAATCGTCATGACAGGCATGAATGGATGATGAGGTCTCGCGCGCGGACGGTCAAGCGCGGACGGCGGCTCCCCTCAGGACGTCGATGATCCGGTCGATCTCACTCTCCACATTGTAGAAATGCGGTGAGAAGCGAAGCATCCCCTCCCGCGGCGCGCAGACAACGCCGTTTTCCTCGAGGAGGCGATGCCATTTCAGCAGCGTCGGATCGCCGGAGGGCGGAATCGCACCGACGATGCCGGAGCGGATCGGGCGCGGCGTGGCGACGCGCCAGCCGATGTCATCGAGCCGATCCGCGAGCAGCGCCGCGATGCGTGTGGTCTCTTCGCTGATGTCGGCAATCCCGATTTCGAGCAACAGATCGATGGCCGCGCGCAGTCCGTAGATGCCGCTGCTGTTCAGCGATCCGGCCTCGAATCGCCGCGCATCGGGCATGAGGTCGATCGGACAATCGATGAATTTCCCCTTGCGCTCGATGTTCGTCCAGCCGTGTTCGAGCACTTCCAGTTTCTCGCGATGTTCCGCTGCCACGAAGAAAATCGCCGCCCCCTCGGACGCGCACATCCACTTGTGGCCGTCCGCGGCGAGGAAGGCGATCTTCGAATGCTTCACGTCGATCGGCAAAACGCCGACGGCTTGAATGGCGTCGACGCAGAAGAGAACGTTGCGCGCGGCGCACAGTTCACCAATCGCATCGAGATCGGCCGCAAAGCCGTTGTGAAAGGCGACCGCCGAGACGGTGACGATGCGCGTCCGGTCGTCGATGCAGCGTTCAACGTCATCAACGTCGAACGCGCCGTCGTGGCTCCGAACCACACGCACTTCCACGCCGCGTCTGTCAAGTTTTCTCCAGGGGGTGGAGTTGGATGGAAACTCGAGATCGGTCGTAACAACGTTATCGCCCGCCTTCCATCGAAATCCCTCAGCGACGAACGACAAGCCCTCCGACGTGTTCTTGAGGATGGCGATTTCACCTGCCTCCGCGCCAATCAACTTCGCCGCGGATTCGCGCAGACGGACGTACTCCGCGTACCAGGCGCGCCAATGCAGCGCCCCGAAGTCGCGCTGATCGCGCGCGAAGTTCTCCATCGCCTCGTACGCGCGAGTCGAAAGCGGTCCGAGCGCGGCATGGTTGAAGTACGCGAGGTTCTTCGTGACGGGGAAGAGCTCGCGGATAGAGGACTTGTCCATCGACGCGGAGTGTAGCGCGTGAGGAGAAAGCGTAGCGCCAGCGGCTCGCTGGCTGGACCGCCGGCGGCTCGCCGGCAACCACCAGACTGCCGTCGAGCCGACGGCGCTACGACGTGTACCATTCGCGCATGCCGCACGGCCGTCTTCTCGCCATCGTCTGCATCATCTGGATCGCGTCCGAGCTAGCGGTGATGGTGCTCAAACACGCGCGCGGCAACGCGTCGCGGCGCGATCGCGGATCACTGAGGGTGCTGTGGGCCGGGATCAGCGTCGCCACGGTCGCGGGATCGATGTTGAGCGGGTATCGGCCAACGAGGATCGGCTACGACACCTTCTGGATCGGACTCGGACTGATCATCCTCGGCATCATCATTCGCGCGATCGCCATCGCCACGCTCTGGCGCTACTTCACCGTCGACGTCTCAATCCGCGAAGATCATGAGCTTGTCGACCGCGGCATCTACGGCGTCATCCGCCATCCCGCGTACACCGGCTCGCTGCTTTCGTTCCTCGGGCTCGGCTTCGCGTTCGGCAACTGGCTGAGCGTAGCCATCATCGCCGTCGCGACAATCATCGGCTTTTCGTATCGCATCGCCGTGGAGGAAGGCGCGTTGATCGAGCATTTCGGCGACCGGTATCGCGACTACATGCGGCGCTCGAAGCGGTTGATCCCCGGCATCTACTAGACTGCGCCGATGTCGCGTTTCACCTTCCTATCCGCCGGCGAGTCGCATGGGCCGCAACTGACGGTCATCGTCACCGGCATGCCGGCTGGCGTGCGGCTCGACCGCGAGCGCATCAATCGCGACATGGCCCGCCGGCAGCACGGTTACGGACGCGGCGGGAGAATGAAGATCGAGCACGATGAGGTCGAGATCGCTGGCGGCGTTCGCGGCGGCGAGACCCTCGGCTCTCCGATCGCGATCGTCGTCCGCAACAACGATTTCAAGAACTGGGAAGCGGCCATGGGCGTGTGGGACGTCGATGCCGCCGAGGCAGGGAAACGGCGTGTGCATGCCCCGCGGCCGGGACATGTCGACCTGATCGGCGGAATGAAGTACGACCGCCACGATCTTCGCGACATCCTCGAACGCGCCTCGGCGCGCGAGACCGCCTCGCGCGTGGCCGCGGGCGCGATCGCCAAAGAGCTGCTCCGCAACTTCGGCATCGAGTTTCGCTCCGGCGTCGTCTCTCTCGGTGCCGCCGGCGATCCCGATTACGCCGCGACCTGGGACGAGCTCGCAGCCGTCGACGACGACTCACCGCTGCGCGCGGTCAACAAAGATTCCGAAGCAGCCATGGTCGCGGAAGTCGACAACGCGCGCGAAGCGGGCGAAACGCTCGGCGGCACGATCGTCGTGGCCGCGCACAGTGTCCCGATCGGCCTCGGCTCATACGTGCAATGGAACGAGAAGCTGGACGGCCGCATCGCGCAGGCCATTCTCTCCATTCACGCGGTGAAAGCCGTGGCGATTGGCGATGGCGTCGCTGCCGCGCAACGGATCGGTTCCGGGGTGCATGACGCGATCTACTTCGACGATGCCCGTCGCTATCACCGCACGACGAACCGCGCCGGCGGACTGGAAGGCGGCGTCACCAACGGACAGGACGTCGTCATCCGCGCCTACATGAAACCGATCTCCACGCTGCGCCGCGGCCTGCCCTCGGTCGACATCGAGACGCGCGAGCCGCACCGCTCGCAATGGGAGCGCAGCGACGTCACCGCCGTCCCCGCCTGCGGCGTCGTCTGCGAGGCGATGCTGGCCATCACACTGGCCGATGCGATGCGCGAAAAATTCGCCGGAGATTCGCTTGGCGAGATGCAGTCAAATTTTGACGCTTACCTCGCGCGGATATCAACGTTCTAAAGGCTCATCCGCAGATGAGCGCAGATGAAAACCCTTTTTATCTGCGTACATCTGCGTAATCTGCGGATCGGGCTCTCAGAACGAGCGCTGTCCCGCAGATGAAAATGATCACGCTGATGAGTTGCGCAATGGTAAACGGCCCGAGAAACCGATCATCCTTCGCGCGGACGATCTCGACGAGGAACCGTTCGATCCCCATCAGAACCAGGAACAGTCCAAAGATCCGTCCCTTCGCGTGCGGACGTTTAGAGGCGTACATCAAGATCGCGAACATCACGAACGCCGAGGCGGATTCGTAGAGCTGCGTTGGATGGACGCGCAGTAGCTGGTCGGGAGGAATCGACGGATCGAGGTGGACGCCGAACTGCCGCAGCGACTCGGCGGTCGTCGGCGGCGATCCTTTCGGGAAGGCAATGCCGATCCACGAATCGGTTGGGCGGCCGTAGTCGTCGCCGACGAGAAAACATCCGATGCGGCCGAGGGCGTAGCCGATAGCGAGGGCGGGAGCGGCAGCGTCGGCGACGGTGAGGAAGTCGATTCGTTTCAGAAGCAGGTACGCGGCGCAGCAAAGCACCCCGCCGATCAGACCGCCGTACCAGACAAGGCCGGCGCGGTCGAGGAGAAGGTGCCAGTCGCGAAAGAGGATCGCGTAGTAAATCTTCGCACCGGCGATCCCGCCGAGGGCGGCTGCCATAACGATGGACGACGCGGCGTCGTCCGTGAGCCCGTAACGGCGGAACTGCCGCGTCAGGACCCATCCGCCGACGATGAACGCCGCGAACATCATCAGGCCGAATGTGGTGATCTCGAACGAGCCGAGTTTGATGAGCGTTGGATACATTGCTGTGGAGTCTATCCGCTCGCTCAGGTCAGGATCGAGTCGAGACCGGCTTTCTGGTCGCTGATGAACCGGAAGACATCGACTTTGCCGGCGGAGTCGAGATGTTGCGAGACCTCGAAGAGCTGGACGGACAGCAGCGTGTTCAAGCCCTCGTCCAGCACCGCCTTGCGGCGTTCGAACGGCAGCTCGGAGATGTTGGCGATGAGCATGTTCTCGTCGAAGCGGCCGTACTGGTCGAAGAAAACGCCGCTCCAGAGCTCGTCGCTTTCGGCGTTCTGCATGGCCGTCGTCACGATGTCGCGGGCCGGCTCCTCGCCGACCGCGTTCAGCAGCGCGGCGTAGAGGCGGCCGAACATGTCGTTGTACGTCGAGATCACTCGCAACAGCTCCGGCGAATCTTCGACGTCGAGGAAGACGGGACGGAACGACCGCGTGTCCGCGACCACTTCGATCAGCCGCGCGGAGAGCAGTTGGAAAAGGATGCGCGTGACCTCGAACTCCGTCATCTCCGAGCCGCCGACCAGCGCGCGGATGGAGCGCTCGCCGTCGAGCGTGTTGTAGAGCGCCACCTCGTGTTCGCTCATGTCGAGCGATCCGAAGTCCGCCGTCGCGCCCTGCACCTTCATGAATACCATGTCCAGGCTGGTGATCTTTTCGCGGATCACGGCCGACTCATCGAGGCGGCGGATTCCTTCCATGATCACCGTCGACGTATTGATCGACAGCACGATGCGCTCGTTCACCAGCTCGTCCGCGGTGTCGCCGAAGACGAAGCTCCCCTCTTTCCAACTGAAGAGTGAGTAGATGATCTCCAACGCCTGATTCTTGACGCCCCACCACAGATCCTTCGGCGAGATGGCACCCATCTGCACGAGCAGCTTGCCGTGGCGCGTGGTGGCGGTGACGCGGCGCTTCGACTCGTCGTACTGCTTCTGCGTGATCTTGCCGTTGCGGCGCAGGAACATGCCGAGGGAGTGCTCGGGCGAGTTGGAGGATGCGAAGACGATCTCGCCGTCCTTCCAGTAGATGGAGCGCTCCATTCGTTCGTGGACAAGCCCCAGCTTCCCTGTGCCGCGGATCATGGAAAGGAAACTGAGGACGTCCGGCAGTTGAATGCGCGAGAGATCGCCCTCGACGATGTGATTCTTAGGCATGTAGGACCGGCCGCAACTGTGCCAAACAAACCGCGCAGGGGCAAGGTTTTATTCGGCGACCATCTCGTCCGCAGATGACGCAGATGTCACGCAGATGAGGAACGAATACACCGCGGAACGATCTCGCGGAGGAGCAACAGCGTCTGCTCGATCTCAGCCATCGTTGAAAACCGGCTGAGCGAGAAGCGGATCGTGCTGCGCGCTTCGTCCGCCGTCAGTCCCATTGCCAACAGGACGTGGCTTGGCTCGACGCGTCCCGAGGAGCAGGCGGCGCCGGTCGAGACCGCCACTCCCGCCAGATCGAGTCCGATCACGATTCCCTCGGCATCGGCACCGCGGAACGTCACGCTGCTCGTGTTCGGGATGCGGGGGACGTCTACGCCGTTGATGACGATATCGAATTCGCGGAGGCCGCGTTCGAGCGCGTCGCGCAACGCGCCGACGTCCAGCCGGTCGCGCGCGATCTCCGCGGCCACGCCGAATGCCACCGCCAGCGGCACGTTCTCGGTTCCGGCGCGGCGGCGGCGTTCCTGCGCGCCGCCGAGGATGTGGCGGGACAGCGCCAGGCCACGGCGGACGTAGAGCGCGCCGATGCCTTTCGGCGCATGCAGTTTGTGCGCGGAAAGCGCGAGCGTGTCGACGCCGAGCGCGTTCACATCGACGTCGATCTTGCCCGCGCCCTGCACCGCATCGCAGTGAATGTGAATCAATCGCTCGCGGCAGACGCGCGCAACGTCCGCGACCGACTGGATCACGCCCGTCTCATTGTTCGCCAGCATCATCGACACCAGCCGCGTTTCGGGACGCAGCGCCGCGATGACCGCATCCGCATCGACCACTCCGCTGCGCGACGGCGGGACGATCGTGACCGCATGTCCGCGGCGCTCCAGTTCGGCAATCGGCTCGAGCACCGAGGGGTGCTCGATCGCGGTTGTGACAATGTGTTGACGGCTATCGGACCCGCTCGCGCCGAAGATGGCCGCATTGTTCGACTCCGTGCCGCCGCTCGTAAAGATGACGTCCCGCGCTTCCGCGGCGATCAGCTTCGCCACCGACTCGCGGGCATCCTCGATCCCGCGGCGTGCGGCCTGGCCTTCTTTATGAATGCTCGATGCGTTGCCAAAGACATCCCGCAGCGACGTTCCAACTGCTTCCAGCACCGCTGGATGCAGCGGCGTCGTGGCGTTGTTGTCCAGATAGATTCGCATGCGCTTCCCTATTGTCCTTCGTATCCGCGAGGTCTCCCCGATGAATAAGAGCGTTGCCATTTTGATCTCCGCGATGGTGGCCGCGGCAGCGTTCGCACAGACGCCGCCCGCGACACCGGACCCGCAACAGCAACCCGCGCAGGCGGCACCTGCACCCGCGCCGCCGCCCGATGCGAAAGCGAAACCCGATCAAGGCGTGCGCAAGCTCTCCCGCCGCGAGCGCAAGGACCGCATCAAGAACCTCAGCGAGAAGTATCGGCAGTTCCTCAATGACGTCGATCCGATCCTCAATCCGGCCGAGCTGGATACGTTCCTCATCCTCGAGACCGATCCGCAGCGCGAGATCTACATCACCGAATTCTGGCGCCGCCGCGACGTCGCCCACGGCACCACCAACCAGGCCTTTCGCGAGCAGTACTACGAACGGCTGGAAACCGTGAAGACGGACTTCATGAACGCCTCCTCCGACCGCGGCCGCATCTTCCTGATCCACGGCCAGCCGGACGAGCGCATCAAGATCGATTGCCGCCTCCTCCAGCCCGCCGAGATCTGGAAGTACGTGTTCGTCCAGGGCATGGGCCACAACGTCCGCTTCCTCTTTTACAAAGCGCGCAACGGGATCGATTTCAAGCTCTTCCAGGCCATGAATCCGGACGAAGTGAAGGAGCTGGTATCGCAGGACGAGATCGGCACCGACGTCACCGGCACCAGCACGGTGGCGCGCGTTTTCGGTCCGGCCGGTCCGGGCACGACCATGACGAACCTGGAGCTCCGCTGCATGAACGGCGACGAATTTCTGCGCGCCATGTACCAGTCGCAGATGAACAAGTACGAACTGCTGCGCGTCTTCGAGCCGCCGGCGGTCAACGAGGAGGACGTCCACAAAATCCTCCGCTCTGTCGTCCTGGCCACGCCGAATGCGCCGAAGTTGTCCAATGAAGTGAGCGTGAAGTTTCCGGCCAAACAGGGCAGCCGCACCGACGCCGAGATCACCATTCTCGTGCCGCGCTCGCAGCTCACGATCAGGGAAGTCAACAACACGAAGCTCTACAGCCTCGACGTCACCGGCGAGGTGCTGAAAGACGATCAGCTCTTCGAAAACTATCGTTATCGCTTCGATTACCCCGGCGATCTGACAGCCGACAAGGTGGCAATCGTCATCGACCGTTTCCTGAGGCCTGCCGACTACATGGCCCGCGTCCGCGTGCAGGACATCAACTCCGGCGCCGAGGCCATCGTCGAGAAGCCGATCACCGTGCCGGAGCTGTTCGACACGCCCGAGCAGCAGAAGGCGAAGGAAAGCGCCACCACCGCGCTGTCGCAGCTCAAGGACGACATCGAGTCGAACACCACGCGGCTGCGCATCGTGCCGCTCACCGACGATCTCCTCAGCGGCATCCAGCACATCGAAACCATCGCGTTCGGCGAGGACATCAAAGCAGTCGAGTTTTATCTCGACGGCAAGAAGGTCATGACCAAGCGCCAGCCGCCGTACACGCTCGACCTCGACTTCGGCAACGTGCCGCAGGTGCGCCGCGTGCGCGCCGTCGCGCTGAACGGAAACGGCGAACCGATTACCGGCGATGAGCTGCTGCTCAACACCGGCAACGATCCCTTCCGTGTCCGCATCATCTCGCCGAGGATCGCATTCAAATTACATGGCCGTACGCGCGTGGAGATGGCCGTGAATGTCCCCGAGGGGAAGAAGCTCGATCACGTCGAACTGTTCCTCAACGACACGAAGATGGCCTCGCTCTACGGGCCGCCGTACGTGCAGACGATCGACATCCCGACCCAGGAAGGCGTCGGCTACATCCGCGCGGTGGCCTCGCTGAAAGAGGACCCGCAGCCGCCCGTCGAAGACCTGGTGATGATCAACACGCCGCAGTTCATGGAGGAGGTGAACGTCCACCTCGTCGAATTGCCGACCACGGTGATGCGCAACGGCCATCCGATCAACGACCTCGCCGAGAACGCGTTCAAAGTGATCGATGAAGGCAAGCCGGTCAAAGTCGCGAAGTTCGAGCACGTGAACAATCTCCCGCTCTCCCTCGGCCTGGCCATCGATACCTCGGCATCGATGCAGCCGCGGATGTCCGAAGCGCAGAAGGCAGCCTCGCAGTTCTTCACGAACGTGATGCGCAAAGGCGACCGCGCCTTCCTCGTCTCCTTCGATTCGCAGCCGCAGCTCATCCAGCGCTGGTCGCCGCGCCTGGCCGACATGAACGCGGGCCTCGCGAAGTTGCGCGCCGAGGAGTCGACGTCTCTCTACGACGCGGTCGTCTACTCGCTCTACAACTTCCTCGGCGTGAAAGGTCAGCGCGCCCTCGTACTCGTGACGGACGGCAAGGACACGTCATCGAAATTCTCGTTCGACCAGGCCATCGAGTACTCCCGCCGCGCCGCCGTCCCGATCTACGCGATCGGCATCGGCATCCGCATGAGCGAAGTCGACACGCGCTACAAACTGAGCCGCTTCTGCAGCGAAACCGGCGGCAACGCCTACTACATCGAACAGGCCGGAGAGCTCGGCCGCATCTACACCGACATCCAGAACGAGCTCCGCTCCCAATACATCCTCGGCTTCTATCCGCCCGAGGGCGTCAAGCCCGGCACGAAGTGGCGGTCAGTCGACGTGCAGGTGAGCGACGGCAAGGCGAAAACGATTCGGGGGTACTACCCATAGGAGCGCGACTCGTGTGGGAATGACGGTCAAGTCTGAGCGTAGAAGGCTCTTCGATCCGTGATGCTGATTCCCTTCGACACCGTGATTGCAAAGTACACCGTCTGCCCCGTCACGATCTCGACCTTCTCCGGCTGGGCCTCGTTCTTATCGATCGTCACGAGCACTGCCTTGGAGAGACTCTCCCGCCATGCGGCAAGGTCCACGCAATTTTTGGAGTCCCGCGGCGGGTCCGCGACGTTGATGACACCGCAGATCCCTGAGCCGTACGCGTCCTTCCATTCGTACACTCCCGGCATACCGAAGGCGTGGCTGAAGCCGCATTCGTTCCACAGTCTGACGCTTGCGAAGAACTCTTTGTCGCCCTGCACGATGTAGCCGGGAGCATTGCGGTCGGGGCAGTTCCAGATTACGAGATCGCCGCTCTCGATCGTCAACTCTGTCTTGTCGGGCTGGAAGCTCTGCTTATCAAAGCGCAGAATCACCGTGTGCTGGTTCATGACGTTGGTGCTTTTTCTCTCGCCAACGTTGATGACAAATGGCCGTTTGATATCCACGGCGTATCCGGTGGCCGGAAGCGCGTGATAGCAATAAGTGCCGGGCTTCATGAAACGCTGGCCATAGCAGTCACTGAATCGGAGGATGCGGCTGTCCAACCTGTCGAACATTTGTCGCTCCTTTTCAGGCGGAGATGTCGATATCGAGAACGAGCTCGTCCTCGTCGGAACCCTCAATGCGCGCCTGAACCGTGTCGAGCTCGATGAAAACCGCGGGATCGTTTGCGCCGGCGGCGGGAAGCAGCTCGAAATGCTTCGGCTGGTTGTACACGGGCACCTTCAGCCCGGAAATAAACGGCGAGATGATCGGGCCGAGAAACCCCGTCAAGCCGGCGATTCCGATTGCGGCGATGATCGCATCGACAGCAATGGCGAGGAACGGCCCGATGAATGGTACGGCGAGCAGAAGCGGCGTGATCGCAGCGGCGATGATTCCTAGGATGGCCGCGGTCCCGGGCCCGAACTGAAGCTGCGATACGTTCTTGACGACAATCTGCACCTTCCAGTTACCGGACGTCAGCGCGACATCGAGCCCGAAATCCGCGGTGGCCTCCACGAAATCTCCGAATGAAACCGTCGGTATGGGGATCGTCGGCCAATCGATGCAGATCTCGGGAGTGCAGACCTCGCCAACGCACGGAATGTCGATGCAGACCTGCGGCAGGCAGAAATGAGGAAGGAAGTCGTTGAGATCGATGCTGAACGAGAGGTCGGCGTGCCAGGCGAAATGGAGGTGATCGATGCGGATCGTGTCGGGTGGAATCAGATCGACCGCTCCGCTCGTGAACGACCCGTGCACCGTGTATGACGCGCCAAACGGACCGAGATTCCCGCTTCCACTCTTACTCAGCGTTCCGACCGTCTGGATAGCGTCAGCAAGGAGCGTGTTGGCCCCGGTCTCATCAATGGCGGCGATGATCTCAGACATGGTGTCTCCTCAGACGTTGCCGAACGCCTTGACGCGATCGTCGGCGATCTCGGGTCCGCGAGTCACGATCAGATGGAACGCACCGGCCCGTAGCGTTTGGAGGGGGATCCGGACCTGTGAAAGAGCAGTGTCGAGCACGAGCCGGATGAGGCACTCCAGAAGTGATTCGAGCGAATCGGGAGTGATATCGACGAGCTCAACCTGATCCACGCGCAACCACACCTCGCCGGCTCCGTTTCCGTTGTGCCACGACTCCAGATGCCCGATCGCGAAAACACCGAGCTCGCTGCACAGAGCTCTACCCAATCTGCCGATGCGGCCCTGCTCCTGGCCGGGTTGGTCGTTGCCAGCGTCCTTGCGACTTCCGCAGTTGAGGCACAGCTGAATCTTCGTTTTGAGACTGAACTGTCCGGGTGCAAGACTGAGCTGCGGTGGCAGCGGCTTGCTTTGATCAAAAAGGTCGATCTCCGGTATCTCGAATCCAATAGCCCAGTCGACGCTCGCTCCGCCGGGCAGTGGTAGAGCCGCCATCTGAGTTGCCGTAACGCTGGTGGCCGGCACGAAACCCGGTGATCCATACACGCGATATCGAGGCCGCGCGTTAAAGAAAGCGCGGAGCATGTCATTCAACGCGCTCTCGTGGACTCCGGCAAAGACTTCGTCACCTTGGGTCAGGCTCATGACGTTTACCTCCCAAGAGGCAAGAACCTCCCGCGACCGGTTTTGCGCTGCTACTTTCCAAAACCACCCAAACGCAAGTACTTAGCTATGGCGTTGCATCAAGATAGGTCGCGCGTCATGGTTTGTCCAGCATCCGTATGAATCGGCGGAAGGTTTTGAAAACGAACACCGGACCGTGCTGCCTACTGAACCGATTCCTTCCGCTCCTGCGCGGCGCGTTCGCGTTCCGCGGCACGCTCGGCGCGGCGCTGATTCGCTTCGTTTTTCAGACGATCACCGATCGAGCAGCCGGTCAGCGTCGTGGCCAATCCGCCCTCGGCAGTTTCGCGCAGTCCGCGCGGAAGAGCGCGGCCGATGCGGACCATCGCTTCGACGATTTCGTCCATCGGAATGACCGATTCGACGCCGGCCATCGCGAGCTGCGCGGCCGTAAGTCCGTGCACGGCGAAGAGCGCGTTGCGTTTGACGCATGGCACTTCGACCAGCCCGCCGACCGGATCGCAGACCAGACCGAGAGTGTTCTTCAGCGCGATCGCGGCAGCGTGGATCGATTGACGAGTCGTCCCATCCATCATGTATGCGACGGCGGCCGCGCCCATTGCGGCAGCGACGCCGACTTCGTTCTGACATCCGCCCGCGGCGCCGGAGATGTTCGCCGACAGCGCGATGATCGAGCCGATCCCGCCCGCGACGACCAGCGCACGCACGGTCTTCTCCGGATCGATGTTCCGTTCTTCTTCCAGCGCTAGCAGCATGCCCGGCACAACACCGCCCGCGCCAGCCGTCGGCGCCGCGACGATGACGCCCATCCGCGAGTTCTCCCCCATCACCGACAGCGCGTAAATCTCGGCCTTCACCGTCAGCGGATCGAGGAACGTGCGGCCGGCCAGGAACGCGTCATTGAGCAGCTTGGCCTCATTGCCGACCAGCTTCCCCATCGACGTCCCGCCGCCCTTCCCGCGCTCGACACAATCGCGCATCACCGCGCGCCGGCGCCGAAGCGCTTCGAGGATCTGGTCGCCAGGAACGGCATGTTCCTGCTCATCACTCTCCAGAAAAACATCCGCAAGGTCGCGTCCGGCAGCAAGTTGTTCGAGGTGGGAAAAGCTTTCAATCATGGGGTGAAGAACGCGAATCGCGGCGCGGCGTATTCGCGGCTATCAAACCAAAGCGAGCTGCGGCAGGGAGTCAAAATGCCGGTCGCGGGAGTGAAGAATCAAATTGTGCTGCAGTGCCAAGGCCGCGATCCACATATCGTTCGTCGGCATCGGAGTTCCCTGTTTCCTGAGCTGGCGATACAGAGCGGCGTAGTGATGTGTCGTTTGGTCGTCGGCGAAGATGACTTTCACCCCATCCTCCAGCAGGAAGTCTCGGAGCGTGCGTTCGTTCTCTGGCTGCCGACTTCCGTGAGTGAATCCGGCGCGAAGTTCCGCGAGTACGACAAAGGGCAACACGACAAGTTCCGCTTCTGCGAAAAGAGTTACGCTTTCGTCGACACCCCTACAAAAATCGACGTATCGATTGGTGTCGAAAGCTACCCTCACTTCCAAAGCTCCTCATCAATTCGATCCTGATCGGCGATTGCCTCATCGAATGCCTTGTCCTCTTTCCAGGTCCCGGCGATATGCTCGAAATTCCTTCGCTTCCGAGGCGTACTTGCAACGCCGGCGCCCTCGATGAGCGCTTCGATCGCAACCTCATTCAGACTCTTGCCTCCAGCGCGGGCACGTTCGCGTAGTGCAGCGTCAAGTGTCTCGGGAATGCCTCGTATCGTGTATTGCATGCACGAATTGTAGGCGGTGCAGGCAAGTCCTGCAAGCCCAGCGCTACGGAATCCGATCCAAATATCGCGCCTCATCCACATCCGCGGTATCCCGAATCCGCTGCAGCGCCGCGTCGGACATCGGCGAGTCGACGTCGATCTGCATGAAGGCGTCCTTGCCGCGCTGTTTTCGCGAGCACGACAGCGACGCGATGTTGATCCGCTCCTCGGCGATGATCTTCGTCACCTCCGAGATCATCCCAGCGCGGTCGCGGTAGAAGAGGAGCAGCGTCGGCGAGTCGCCTTTGAATCGCGTCTGGAAGCCGTTGATCTTGAAGACTTCGATCACGCCGCCCCCGATCGACGAGCCGCTGATCTCCGCCTCGCGCGATTTCCCACGGATCTCAATGCGCACCGTGTTCGGATGCACGTCGCCGAGGTCCTCCTCGGAAAAGGTGATGTCGACGCCCATCTGCTCGGCGATGCGAATGGCCTCGGGGATGCGCGGATCGTCGACATTCAGTCCGATCGAACCGCCGACCAGCGCGAAGTCGGAGCCGTGGCCGCGATACGTGGCGGCGAGCGGAGGATGTAAATAGAAATGCACGGCAACCGGATCCTCATCGAGGATCTCGCGCGCCACGCGGCCGAGGCGCGCCGTGCCGGCGGTGTGCGAGCTGGACGGGCCGACCATCACCGGCCCCATCACATCCAGTATCGAGACTTTGCGGTCATGGCGGATCGGCATGGTTTTACGTGCGATTTACGTGCGGCGCAAAGATTCGCGGCGATACGTTGTTGGGCGTAACGACATCCGCTACACTGAAACGACAGCAATGACGTCCAAGCCTATCATCCTCGTCGTTGATGACGACCTCCCCATTCTCGTGCTGATGCGCAATCTCCTGCGCGAATTCGGCTTCGAAGCCGTGACGGCAGAGAGCGGCGCCGAGGCGCTGATCGAGGTGCGCAAGCGCAAGCCGTCGGTCGTGCTCATCGACAAGAACATGCCCGGCATGACCGGCGACGAGGTCATCCGCGCGCTTCGCGCCGAGCCCGGCTTCGACGGATTGCCGATCCTGATCCTCAGCGGCGAGCAAATCTCGAAATCCGATCTCAAAGCCCTCGGCGCCGACGGCGCGGTCCTCAAGCCGTTCGACATCCGCGAGCTGATCGCGCAGTTGCGCTCGTTCGTACCGGCAGAACAGACCGCCTAGATCTCGCGCCGGGGTAATCCTTGAGAAGTAGTGGTGCCTGGAGCCTTGGGCAACCAACGCCGTCGGCCGTGCCGACTTTGCTAAAGTGCGCGCCGCCGGAGGCGACCCTATGACCGACATCAACATCGACCAGCTCGTGCACACTGCCGTCTTCGGAGATGGCGATGCGAAAGCCGAGGCGCGCAGAACCATTCATCTGGAAGCGCGGCGCCGCGGTGCGGTCTCCTCGTCGATCTACCCGCTCTACATGGCGTTTGGACGCAACGAGATCGACCGCGCCTTCACCGTTCCCGCGTTCAACATCCGCGCGCTGACCTACGACGCCGCACGCGCGCTGTTCCGCGTCGCGATGCGTCACGACGTCGGAGCGTTCATCTTCGAAATCGCGCGCTCCGAGATCGGCTACACCGAGCAGCGTCCCGGCGAATATGCCGCCTGCGTCCTCGCCGCTGCGATTCGCGAAGGATTCACAGGTCCGGTCTTCATCCAGGGCGATCACTTCCAGGCCAGCGCCAAGAAGTGGGCGACTGCCGAAGGACAGGCAGCGGAAATGAAAGCGCTCGAGTCGCTCATCGACGAAGCGCTGGCCGCCGAGTTCTACAACATCGACATCGACACTTCCACGCTCGTCGACCTCGACTTCCCCACGCGCGACGAACAGCAGCGAGCGAACTACGAGGGCACGGCGCATCTGACCAAGTACATCCGCGAGCGCGAGCCGGACGGGATCACGGTTTCCGTCGGCGGCGAGATCGGGGAGGTCGGCAAGTACAACACGCATCCCGAGGAGGTCCGCGCCTACGCCGACGGCCTCAAACGCCTCCTCGGCGGCCTCACCGGCATCAGCAAGATTTCCGTACAGACCGGCACCTCGCACGGCGGCGTCCCGCTGGCCGACGGCAGCATCGCGCAGGCCAAGATCGATTTCGAAGTGCTGCGCCAGACCACGCACATCTGCCGCGAGGAGTACAAGATGGCGGGAGCCGTTCAGCACGGCGCGTCGACGCTCCCCGAGTCGGTCTTTAACAAGTTCCCCGAAGCCGAGGCGGTCGAGATCCATCTGGCCACCGGATTCCAGAACATGATCCTCGACGCGCCAACGCTCCCGCAGGACATCAAGGACGGCATCCGCGACTACTGTTTCGAAAACTGCCTGGACGAACGCAAGCCCGAACAGACCGACGAGCAGTTCGTCTACACGACACGCAAAAAAGCCCTCGGCCCATTCAAACGCCGCATGTGGGAAATGGACGACGCCCACAAAGGCCCGATCATCGACGAGCTGGAAGCAAAGTTCGCCTTTCTGATGGAAAAGCTCGGCGTGCACAACACAAAGGACATCGTCGCGCGCTACGTTCGCTCGACCTCTACCGACCTGCCGGAGTACACCGCCGCCTCGGTCGAGCTGACCGCGGCCGCGGTCGTTGACGCGAATGAGGGGGAGTAGAGCCAGTCACATCATGAGGTAGCGGGCGACGCGAACCGCGCGATGAAACATAGCTCGGCATCGCCCGGCGATTCCCTCGCTGCATGGGCAAATGACACGGCTACCACCACTTCCACCAAGGTCGTATCTCTCGCGAATTTTGCGTCGGCGACCCTAGCGGTGTGCCGTCCAATCGCGTTTCGATCCAACTGCCGTCTTCTGCGCGAACAGCCTTCATGTTTCCAACGCGGATTTCCGTGCCGACCGCGTGGTCACGGAACTCGACGAGTTCTTCGGCAATCCACGTCTGGGGCAGAGACTCGTCATTAAACATTACGGCCAGGGCGAAGTCCTCACCCATCGTACCGAGCACCTGTACGCCCGTTACGGATGGTGTGGTGAAACCACACACTGAGCCTGTCTTGCCAGCGAGGCCCGCTGCCTCCGTTTCGGGAGTGGAGCGAATGATGATGTTGTCGCCGAACGTTGGGATTGTGGATTTAGTCAAAGTGTCGCCGATTCCCCTACAGGATTCTCCTCCGAAGGAAGCGAAGAAGGACGGTCACTCATCATCCTCATGCCGCCAGCGAAACCGGTTTTGCCGCCAAAACGCAGCCGGCGACAGCGCGGATAGAACGCCGCAAATCAACGCGCCGCCGAACACCCACAACCTCGCGCCGGGCGCGAAGATCGACGGCGCCGGTCCAGGTCCGGCGGTTACGATGCCGTAGCCGAGGATGCCGCCGAGAACAGCTCCGACGACGAAGTAGGCGGCGCGTTTTCGCGGAGTAGGCGATGACTTCGCCAGCCGATCGAACTTATTCGGACTCGGCCGCCGCTTGGTTTTCGCTTTTCGCATAGGCATCGCCGGCCAGCTACGCGGTTTCGCGAACAGCCCGGAAGCCGTTCGGAAGAATCTCCGCCGGTTCGTAACCGCACTCGCGCAGCGCAGATCGAGCTTCCGCGGTGAGCTCTGCTCCAAGGACTTCGATCGCGGCGATCCCTGGTCCGGCAAACTCGCCGTGGTGCCGTTCCAGGTCGTCGAGAATGCCAAGCCACGATTCTTCACTTCCACCGCCGACTTGCGTGCTCCAGCAGGTGACCTCGTTCGCGTCGTCGGACGTCGTCTTCCAGTACTTCTCGACCGCGGCACGGTTTGCGACGCTGTGCGTGACCCAGACCGGGCCGCGTTGCGCGAATTTGAAAATACCGTCGCCGCATTCGGGATCGAGTACGACGGTGACGGTTTCCGGAGGCGCCATGATCTCGCCTCAGCACCACATGTTCCGAGGGCAGGACGGAAAATACGCTTGATAGGCGAAGTAGAGCGCAAGGGCGGAGAAGGCGAGCAGCACACCCACTCCGAATCCCGGCCGGAGATTCCTGCGGCGTCGTCTGAACGACACAATCACTGCCGCGGCCAGAAATGCGATCGCAATCGCGATGCAACACAACATCGCCGAAATGTCGGGAGACACATCCGAAAGCGACATGTCCATTGTGGTCACGAATGATAGTGCGATCGACGGACGTTCAAATAACCGTCATCCCCGCGTGCGATAATGCCTCTCCAAATCGTCGAATGCCTCTCCTCCATCTGGCCCGATACCGTGACATTGCTGCCGAGGTTGCTGAACGCCTGATTTCAGGTGATGGCATCGAGGTGCTCGTTGCGTCCGGCGGCGTGGCGAATGCGATCGCGGCGGAGCTATTGCGGCGGAGGCCGGGCGGATTCGCGGGATTGCGGATCGAGACGGTCGAGACGTTCGCGGCGCGCGTCGTCAATGCGGCGGGTGAATTCCCCCGTGAAGCGAACAATGCTGAGCGGCGGCTAGCGATGCGGACGGCGGTGCGCAGCATCGACGATCCGATGATGGAGAGCCGCGGGATTGCGGCGATGATCGACCGGTCCTGGCGCGATGTGCGCGACGGGGGCGCGACGCTGGCCGAGTTTGAGTCGCGCGCGCGCAACGCGCGGCTGCGCAATGCGGCGCGGACGAAGCTGCTCGTGCGCGCGTGGCGCGAGTACGAGCGCCTCATGACAGAAGTGAACGCGATCGATCCCGCGGACCTGCTGCGCCGCGCGGCCGCGATCATCGAGAGCGGACGCGTGGCGATCGCGCCGCAGATCGTGGCCGGCTTCTACGACACGACCGGCGCGCAGCGGCGCGTCGTCGAGGCGCTGCGCGTGATCGGAAAACTCGAGGCGGTTTACGTTCCTGCAGCCGAGGGGGAGGCGTATCGATTCGCGGAACCGTTTGTCGGGAGCTTTGGCGAGCACGCGGCGAATCCGGCAATCCAGCAAACGCAGTGGGATGTCGCGCAGTTCGACACGCGCACGATCGAGCTTCGCGAAACCTGCCGCGCGGCGGGCGAGTTGTTGAAGTCGGGCGTTGACGGGCGCGACATCGGAATCGTCGCGCGCACGCTCGATCCGTACGACGTCGCGTTGCTCAACCGCTTCGCTGCCGCGGAAGGATTCGCGATCTCGACGGCCGAGGAGACGCCACTCGTCGCGCATCGGCTCGGACGCGCCATCGCCACGCTGCTGCGCCTCCGCGAGAACGGCTTCCCGCGCGGCGACGTCATCGAGCTGCTGCGCGGCGGGTTCGTTGCGAAGCGCGCGCTCAACATCGACGAGATCGACATGGCCACGCGCCGCTACGGCATCGCCGGAGGGACGAGCGAGGAACTGCGGTCGATCTCGCGCAACGCCGCGGTGGACGCGTATGTCGCCGTGCTCGCCGAGATCGAGCCGCTCGCGCCCGAGGCGACGCTGAGCGCGACTGAGACGGCAGACTTTCTGACGAACGCGCTGAGCAGGTTTGCGATCGAGACCGATCTCGATCTCGCTGCCGCCGAAGCGATCGATGGCATCGCCGCGACTTTCCGCCGCACGAATCCGTGGAACGTCCGCTTCGATGCCACCACGATCATCGACGCGCTGCAAAACGAATCGCTTTCCACGCCCCACACCCCACTCCCCGACGTCTTCTGCTCCGATGTCATGCGCTTCCGCGGGCGCTCGTTCGCGCACCTCTTCGCCGTGCGCATGCAGGACGACGTCTTCCCGCAGCGGCGCCTCGACGATCCGCTCCTCCCCGATCATGACCGGCAGCGGCTCGACGTTCGCGAGATCGGCGACGGGCGCGATGAGGAGCGGATGCTCTTTCAGCTTCTGCTCGACGGCGCTGAGACAGTGCACTTCTCCTTCGCCGGCGGCGACGGTTTCGGCAAAACGCTGCGTCCGTCGCCGCTGCTGAAGAGTTTCGTCATCGCGCAGGAGCCGGAGCGGAAGACGGAGCTGCTCAAGAATTTTGGCAGCAGCTTCGTCCGGAACGCTGGCGTCACGCCGGCTGGCCTGGCGGCGTCTCGCCGCCAGCTTCAATTACTCGCGAAAGCGGGAACGAAGTCCGTATTCGACGGCTACCTCTTCGCCGAGGACGACGACGCAACGCTTCGCGCCAAACTCGCCAACGCCATCACCTCCGTCTCCCCCACCCAGCTCGAAGATTTCGGCGAGTGTCCGCAGAAGTTTTTCTACAAGCACATCCTCGGCGTGCGCGACGTCGACGATCCCGAGCACGAGCTGCAGCTCAACGCCCGCGACAAAGGCAAGCTCGATCACGGCATCCTCGAACGCCTCTACAAAACGCTGACGGACGACGATTTCGAACGCGCCACCGCCGCTCTGCCACAACTCGATGAGGCGATCGGCAACCGCATCGATACGCTGATCGACGAAGCATTCGCCGCCATCGCCAGCAACATCCCGCCGTTCAATCCGACCATGCGCGAGATCGAGTGCACTGCTACGAAACGCATCCTTCGCGAGTTCGTCGCGCACGACTTGGCCGATCTCGCAGACACCGGTTTCCGTCCGAAGCACTTCGAATATCGCTTCGGAAAGACGCGGCACAGCGCGGTCCCCGATCATCCCGAGCCGTTTGTGATGGAGGTCAGCGACGGCGTCGATCTCCGCGTCGACGGCACCATCGATCGCATCGACGCCGGCGCGGACGGCTACCGCATCATCGACTACAAGGGCGGCAAGGCCACGCGTCACAAAGACCTCGGCAAGAAAATCGATCGCGGCGTGCGGCTGCAGCTCGCGTTGTACGCGATGGCCGTGTCGCAATTCTTCGACGCGGATCCGGCGAACGTCCGCGGCGCGATCAAGCCGCTCGTCACCAGCGACGCCAACGCGACGCGATTCGCGTTCGAGCTGGCCGAAAAAGAAGTGGAGCTGCGCGAAACGCTCAATCTCTTCGTCTCGTCGATCATCGATGGCGTCTTCCCCGCCTTTCCCGCCGATGACGACGCCGACTTCAACGCCTGCAAGTACTGCCCCGTGAATCACTCCTGCCGCACGCGCCACGACTTCGCCGAGAAGTATTCGATCACGCGCCACAACGAGCCGCGCACGCTCCTCGGCGGAGGCGCCGATTGAGTGTGGTGGCCGTCCAGTCGGCATTCGCATTCGACAAACCGCGGCGCCGCAACATCGTCATCGAAGCCGGCGCCGGCACCGGCAAGACCACCGCGATCGTGGCCGAGGTGCTGCGCATTCTCCTCGGAGATCAGGCGCTGCTTCCGGAGCGGATCGTCCTCGTCACCTTCACCGAGAAAGCCGCGGGCGAGATCGCCGATCGTATTCATCAGGCGCTCACCGAGCTCGCGTTGCGATTCGATTCCGGCGAAAGCGTTTCGTGGCCGATCGGTTCCGCCACGCCGCTGTTCGACGTTCCGAACGGACAACGCGACGCGCATCACCGCGCGTGCATCGCGCAACTCGGACGCATCGAGTCGCTGCGATCGCAGACGATTCATTCCTTCTGCCAGAACCTTCTGCGCCAGTTCCCGATCGAAGCGGGACTCGATCCGCAGTTCACGATCATCGAAGGCTTCGAGCGCGCGCTGCTTTACGGCGAGTTGTACGACGCGTGGGTCGACGACGAAACGCGCCTGCATCCGACCGCCGAGGCCAAGCGCGATTGGGAAGTGCTGCTCGAGCATGTCGGCTATCTCTTCCTGGTCCGCAACATCATCCTGCCGCTCCTCGACCGGCGCGATCTCCTGCTCGACGAGACCTACGACCTAGGCGCGCTCGATCTCATCGAGCACGAGCTGCTGATCGCCATGGAGAAATTGCGCGGATGCGATTCCGTCCCCGGGATTTGCGATTATCTCCGCGAGCATCGTCCGCCGCCTCGCGGAAGCACGATCGAGACATGGCTGGAGTATCTGCGGCCGATCGCGAATGAGATTCGAACCACCGACCTTCCGCGCGGCAAAGTGAACGAGCAATACAAACAGCCGCTGCGCGTTCTGCGCGCGTCGGACAAGAAGAGCCATTCTGTTTATGACCAGCTGTCGTCGCATCGCGCGGCCGTTTCGCTGCTCGCGCTGACGCGCCGGTTCGCGGCGTTTCTGGAAGAAGAAAAGCGAAAGCGCGGCGTGGTCGACTTCGACGATCTTTTGTTGCGGACGCAGAGCGTGCTCGGCGATCCGGCCGTACTGCGCCGCGCGCGCGAGCAGTTCGACTACATCTTCGTCGATGAATTTCAGGACACCGACCGCGTGCAGGCGAACATCATCGACCTGCTCGCGCGGAACAGCGACGGCGCGGTCATCGACGGGCGCACGGTCATCGTCGGCGATCCGAAGCAGTCGATCTACGGGTTTCGGCGCGCCGATCTCGAAACATACGGCGCCTTCACGCAGGGTCTCCTGGCCGCCGGCGCGGAGCATCGCAAACTTGAAATGCAGTTTCGGAGCACGCCGCAACTGCTCGCCGCGATCAATGCGATCTTCGCGTACATCTTCCCGGAGACCGCGCCGGACCCGAACGTTTTCCGCCCCGTCTACCATCACCTGATAGCCGCGCGAGGCGACTCGCAACGCGATGCCTCGGTCACCTTTCTCGACGCGCCGGTCGGCGGTGACCGCGAGGATCGCTTCGTCGCCGAGGCCGAGGCGATCGCGGCGTGGATCCAGCAACGCGGCGGCGATCTTCGCAAGTACGCGCTGCTCCTTCGGCGAACGACGAAGCTCGACGACTATCTCGACGTCTTCGACCGCCGCGGCATCCGCTACGTTCTTCCGGCCACGCGCCTGTTTCTCGATCGTCCCGCACCCGTTGATCTGCTGGCCGTCCTCCGCGCCATCGCCTTTCCCTTCGATCGCGGCGCCGAGGTTTCGGCGGCGCGCACGCCCTACTTTGCCTTGACGGATGCTGAGATCGCGCTCGGCGCCGAGGTGTATCAGCAATTCAAACCGGTGCTCGAATCGCTGCGGGACGCGTCGCGGCATCTCACCGTCGCGCAGTTGATCGACCTCGTCATCCGCACCTGCGGAATCGAAAACCTCTACGCCGCCTCGGCGGACGGAAAGCGCTCGCTGCGCCACCTCGAACACGTTCGCGCCATCGCCTTCGCCTACGACCAGCGCGTCGGAGGCTCGGTCCGGCAATTCGTCAGCGAGATTTCGCGCCGCCGTGCGCAACCGGACGAGATGGAGCCGTCGCTGGCCGACGACACCGACGACGCGATTCGCATTCTCACCGTACACACCGCGAAAGGGCTGGAGTTCGACACGGTCATCCTTCCCGACCTCGAATTTCCATCGCCGCCGCCGAACATTTTTCTCGTCGATGAACCGCGAAGCCTGGTGTTGACAGGACAAGTGGAGACGCTGTCGGCGAGCGACACGCGCTCCGGCACAAAGTCACTCAAGGACATCGGCACGCAGCGCGAGGAGGCCGAGACACGCCGCCTTTTCTACGTGGCCGTGACGCGGGCGAAGGAAGAAGTCGTGTTCGTCGCCGGCGCTCCGCAAAAGCGCGGTTTCTACAAGTACGTCGACGAGCTTTTCAATCCCGCTTCGATTGCGTGGCCGGATGGCCCGTCGCGAATCGTCAACATGTTGACGATCGGCGAGCAACGCTTTCCGATCGCATTCGAGCGCGTCACCGGCGAAGGCGCGGGCGTGCGGACGCGCCGCCGCCTCGCGGATGCGTCGCTGGAAGCGGAGCTTGCGACACTACCAATTGTCGCGCTGTCTCTCCCCTCGCCCACCGCCCTTCCCGACATTCTCCCGCGCGCCGACATCCTCACCCGCCGCGCCTCGGCACAAAAACGCGGCGCAGGAATCCTGTTGCATCGCATCCTCGAGATATGGGATGGCCGCGTGCCGATCGAGCCGTTACTCAAATCGCTGGCAGCCGAACAAGGCGTCGACTCCGCGACGGCAACGCTCATCCGCAAGCGGCTCGGTGTCGTCGCGAAATCTCCCACCTTCCAACGCATCACGAACGCCGAGCTCCTCGGCCGCGAAGTTCCGCTTCTGACGCCGAACGGCGAACGCCGCATCGACCGCCTCGTCCGCGAAGGCGAGGACGATGTCGTCATCGATTACAAAAGCGGACAGCCATCCGAGGAACGCATCGCGCGCGATCGCGAGCAGGTCGCGAATTACTGCGCCGCGATGTCGGCGATCACCGGCCGGCCCTGCTGCGGCCTGGTCTGGTACATCGACGTGGACATCGATCGCGCGGTCGAGGTCACGATCTAGCGCTGCGCACGCAGCGACTACGACGCCGGATGGCGTCTCGTACGGTAGCCGCGTATGCGCGTTGGATTCCGACCCCGGCAGGGGTCACGGAGGGAATCCACGCCGCCTGGTATTTGATACGCGACCCCTGCCGGGGTCGATGACGCGTCGCGAACGGCATTCCGGTGGTCGCTCGCTTCGCTCGGACCACCGGCTACCGTCCGTGACGCCTACCGGCGTCGTCACGCCGGCTTCGCCGGCAGGCAGAGCGTAAAGGTTCAGACGCTGCACCTTGCCAAAGCACAGACAAGAGTGGCTGTGCCACATCGATCCTGCCGTATCGGGAAACTGGCGGGCCAGGCGAGAGGCGGGGAAGCCAACATTCATCCTGCCGGTACTTGCACGGCTGCCGCGACAGGCGCGGGCGATGTGGCACAGACACTCTTGTCTGTGCCGGTACTTGGCAGAATTGAAAAATCGAAACCCGCGTAATAATCACGTATGCCGCTGTACAAAGTCGCGCTGCTTTCTTTCGTCGCGCTGGTCACGATGGTCAATCCGCTGGCAGTCGCACCGTCGTTCATCGCGCTGACGGATGGGGCTTCGCGAAGGACCCGCGCCAGCGTTGCCTTCGTCGCCGGCGTTTCCTGCGTGGCCGTGCTCACTGTATTTTTTCTGGCCGGCAATTACGTCTTCAACTTCTTCGGCATCACCGTGCCGGCGTTTCAGATCATGGGCGGCGTGCTGTTTCTGACGAACGCGTTGCGCACTCTCATCGCCGACGATCGCCGCGGATTCAACATCGGCGGCGAGAAGCGGATCGAGGACAGCGACGTCGAGAAGGCGGACATCGATCCGTCGTCGATCGCCATCGTTCCCATCGCCGTTCCAATGCTCTCCGGCCCGGGCGCGATCACCTCGGTCATGGTCCTCGTGAACCTTTATCCCGAGATCGAGCAGCGAATCGCTGTGATCGTCGCGATCGTCGCCGTCGGCGTCGTTTCCTGGCTCGTGCTGCTTTCCGCGCTCCCGCTCTCGCGCATCATCGGCGACCGCGGCCGCGCCGTCTTCACCAAAATCATGTCGCTCCTTCTCGGCGCGATCGGCATCCAGTTCATCATCAACGGATTGAAGCCGGTGATCATCGAAATCCTGAAATCACAGCCGTGAAGACGCTCTTCCTCGTCAATGCACGATCGGGATCGAATCGCCGGCGCGATGCCGCGGAGATTATCGCGAAGACGTGCGACTGGGATCACGAGATCGCCGCATGCGGATCGATCGAAGATCTCGATGACCTCATCGCCTCGGCCGCATCGCGTGGCGTGAAAGCCGTCTTCGCGGTCGGCGGCGACGGCACTATTCACGAGGTCGCGAAGCGGCTCATCGGAACCGACATCGCGCTCGGCGTCGTCCCGACCGGCTCCGGCAACGGCTTCGCGCGCCACCTCGGGCTGCCGATGAATTTCCGGAAAGCGATTCGCGCATGCTGTGGGTTGCGCGTCGAGATCATCGACACCGCGACGGTCAACGGTGCGCCGTTCATCAACATGATGGGGATCGGCTTCGACGCCTGGATCGCGGACGCGTTCGCCGCCGCCGGCACGCGCGGCCTCGCCACGTACGTGCGCGTCGGGTTGCGGGGGTTCGCGAGGTACGCAGCCGAGGAGTATGAGGTGACGGTGGATGAGTCGGTGACGCGGCATCGCGCGTTCGTCGTCGCCGTCGCGAACGCGAGCCAGTACGGCAACAACGCGCGCATTGCGCCGCTGGCGTCGATGCAGGACGGGATCCTCGACGTGACGCTGATCGAGCAGGCGCCGTTCTTCCGGCTGCCGCTGATCGCCGCGCAACTCTTCGCCGGAAGCCTGCATCGCGCACGCGGTGTGACGACGCTGCGAGGACGAAACATCACAATCCGCCGCGCGTCAGCCGGAGCCGCGCATCTCGACGGCGAGCCGGTGACACTGCCGTCGTGCCTGACGATCGATGTCGTGCCGCGTTCGTTGCGAGTGATCGTGCCCGATTCGGTGCGGAGGATTTAGCGTAGTGCAGACGTCCCCGTCTGCATCCGGCGGGCGTCTCGCCTAACGGGGGTTTCTGGGATTCAATTGCAGAAGGGGTAATGACTCCAGAAACCCCGCTGGGCGAGGACACCCGGCGGATGCAGGCGAGACGCCCGCACTACGCCGCGTACAATCCCGCCATGTCCGTGAAGAAACGCATCCTCTTCCTTTGCACCGGGAACGCCGCGCGCAGTCAGATGGCCGAGGGGGTGATGCGGGCGTTTCATGGCGATGTGGTGGATGTCGTTTCGGCTGGATCGCATTCGGCGGGATGGGTGCATCCGCTCGCGATCGGCGCACTCGCGGAGATTGGGATCGACATTCGCGATGCGCAGTCGAAAGGCGCCGAACCGTTTCTCGATCAGCAGTTCGACATCGTCGTCACTGTCTGCGACTCCGCCGCGCAGGACTGCCCGCTCTGGCCCGGCGCGAAGCGCATCGAACACTGGCCGATCGAAGATCCGACGTGGGGCGAAGGGAGCGGGGCGGAGAGGTTTGCGGCGACAAGAGATGAACTCGCTCGGCGGATTGAGCAGTTGATGGATGGGGTCTCCTAATCCACCAATCTACTAATCTCTTCATCCTCTGAATCACGGCGACAGTCTCTCCACCACCCAATCCTTCACATCGCTCCGCAGCCGGTACCAGAAGCGGTCGTGCAGACGATCGGAGCGGCCCTGCCAGAATTCGAAGAGCAGCGGGATCACGCGATAGCCGCCCCAGTGCGGCGGACGCGGGATGGGGACATCCTTGTACGTCGTCGACAGCTCCTCGAATCGCGCATCGAGCGCGCCGCGGCCGGCCAGCACACGGCTCTGTTCCGAGGCCCAGGCGCCGAGCTGACTGCCGCGCGGGCGGGTCGCGAAATACGCGTCCGACTCCTCTTCCGTCGTCCGCACCACCGCCCCTTCGATGCGCACCTGACGCTCCAGCGGCTGCCACCAGAACACCAACGCCGCGCGCGGATTGTCGTGGATCTGCTTCGCTTTGCGGCTGTTGTAATTCGTGTAGAAAACGAAGCCGCGATGGTCGAACGACTTGAGCAGGCTGACGCGCGCCGACACCTCGCCCTCCAGTCCCGAGGTGGCCACGGTCATCGCGTCGGGCATGGCAATGTCGGACGCTTTCGCAGCGTCGAACCACCGCTCGAATTGCACGAACGGATCGGGATCGAGGTCAGTCTCCATCAACTGCGTCACAGAAATCTCCTCGGCGGAAGATATCGCACGTCATGCCGACGGGTACCACTGGTAGAGAAAAAAGTAGACGATCACGCCGGTCACCGAGACGTACATCCACAGCGGGAACGTCCACTTGGCGATGCGCCGATGCTGCGCCACGCGCATCTTCAGCCCGTTGCGCACGGAGATGATGGCCATCGGCACGATGGTGATGGCCAGAATCGTGTGCGAGATCAGAAGTGAAAAGTAGAACGGCCGAATCCATCCCGTGCCTGTGAAGTGCGTGACGACGCCGTGCCGGAGGATGTGATTGAGAACATAGCAGGCCAGAAAGACGAGCGAAGTCGTACAAGCGGCCAGCATGAAGCGTTTGTGCATCCGGATGTTGCGCCGACGGATGAAAACGTACGCGATGAGCAGCAGCACACCGCTGGTGCCGTTGAGCGTTGCATTGATGGCGGGAAGGATCTGCATCAGTTCTCTCGCAGCAGCTCGTTGATGGTAGCGGCCACATGCTCCACCGCGTCGTCGTTCGTGGCGCTGTAGTACTCGCGGATCACGCCCTTCTTGTCAGCGATGGCGAACTTCACGCTGTGCAGGACCGACTCGTTCGCCGATCCGGTCGAGTCGCCCGCGGCGAGTTTGAATCCCTGCACCGACAGATCGAAGATCGTTTTCCGATCGCCGGTCAGAAACGTCCAGCGCGGATCGTTGCGCGCGTACATCGCATAGCCGCGCAGCACTTCGGGCGTATCGCGGATCGGATCGACGCTGATGGAGACGAAGCGCACCGGCGACTGCCTCGGGATCTTCTTCGTCAGCTTCTGCATCGTGGCCGTCATCATCGGACACGTCCCGGCGCAGTGCGTGAAGATGAAGTCGTAGACGACCACGTTCCCTTTCATCTCGCTCATCCGCACCGGCTTGTTCGCCTCGTTGACGAGTTGGGCGTCAGGTAATGCAAACAATTTCGGGAGGTCCGATTCGTGGTGGCAAGCGAGTGCGAGGAGGACTGCTGGAAGGAGGAGGCGCCGGAACATCGGCGCGAAGGGTAGCACGTGATATGAGTGCGCGTTCATGGCATCGGCGCTGAAAAACAAGACCGTGGTTGTCACAGGAGCATCGAGCGGGATCGGCCGCGCGGCGGCGCTGGAGCTGGCCCGCCGAGGGACGAATCTCGTTCTCGCAGCGCGGCGCGGCGAACTGCTCGAAGAAGTAGCAATTGCATGTCGAGCCCTCGGTGTCGAGTGCCGGACCGTCGTCACCGACGTCACGCTGCGCTCCGATTGCCAGCACCTCATCGACGTCGCCGGCGATGTCGATGTCCTCGTCAATAACGCCGGCTTCGCCATCTTCGATCCGTTCGAATCGGCGAAATCAGACGACCTCGAGTCGATGATGCAGACCAACTACTTCGGCGCGGTCTGGTGCGCGCAGGCCGTGTTGCCGCAGATGCTGGCGCGGCGCCGCGGCACGATCGTGAACGTGGCCTCGATCGCCGGCATCATGGGATACGCGCGGATGGGCGGCTATTGTGCAACGAAGTTCGCGATGATCGGCTTCTCCGAAACGCTGCGCGACGAAGTCCTCGGCCGCGGCGTGCGCGTGGCCATGGTCTGTCCCGGCACCGTCGAAACGCAGTTCTTCGTGAAGGCGGAACGCGGCAAGATGCCGGGAGCGTCGCGGCTGGTGCTCGCGATCAAACCCGAGCGCGTGGCGAAGGCGATCGCCGATGCCGCCGAGGATGGGAAGTACCGGCGCATCCTGCCGATTGGGGCGATGGCGTTCATGCGGCTCAAAGAATTCTTCCCGCGACTCGCGCACGTGCTGATGCGCCGCGTTTCGTCAGCGATGGAGCCTCGCTGATGCGGCGCAAGGCTCCCGTGACGAAAGCGCTGCTGGTAATCATCGCCCTCGTGTTCGCACTCGAAGTGCTGACGCACGCGTTCGACAACGGCGAGAAACTGATTGCGATGGGCGCGATCTCGCACGAGCTCGTGCTGCGCGGCGAAGTGTGGCGCCTGATCGCCTACATGTTTCTGCACGGCGGCTGGCTGCACTGGCTCTCGAACTCCTGGGCGCTCTACCAGCTCGGCACGCTGTACGAAGTCCTCTTCGGCTCGAAACGCTTCACGCTGATCTTCTTCACTACCGGCATCGTCGCGGGGTTAGCGAGCGCGGTGCTCCACGAAGGCCCCGCCGTCGGCGCGAGCGGCGCCGTTTTCGGAATCATGGGCGCGTTCATCTTCTCGATCCGCCGCTCGCCGTTGTACCGCCACCAGCCCTGGACGCGCAGCCTGATCGGCCAGCTGGTCTTCTGGATCGCCGTCAACATCGCCATCGGCTACAGCCTCCCCTTCATCGACAACACCGCCCACCTCGGCGGGTTAGTCGCCGGCCTGATTCTCGGCTTGATCCCGCATCGCGTCCCGCCGCCCCCACCACGCGAGAGCGTGATCGATGTGGGGACGTTCGAGCAACAGCCCCGCTGAAAACCGTTTCACCACAAAGACACAAAGATCACAAAGACAACCTTTGTGTTCTTGGTGTTCTTTGTGTCTTTGTGGTGAAAGCCTTTTTAATTGCGCCGCAGTATCAGCCGCAAATCCTGTCCGCCGAACACGCGCTGGTTGAGCGCGTCGACGAGCGCGCGAACGTCCTCGCTCGTGGCGACGAAATGGTTCGACTCCGGGAACGGATGGATCGCGCGAATCTCGTCGATCGCAAATCCGTACTCGCGTCCGAGGAGAGTCAGCGCGGCGGGATGGCGCGGGGCGAGATGGGTCGGATCGCGCCAGAACTCGGAGGCGCTGACTGCGAGCGATTCGGCATTCGGAGTTTCGATGATGAGCAAGCCGCCGGATCGGAGCACCCGCGACGACTCGGCGAAAAGCGCGAAGAGCGCATCCACCGGCAAATGCTCGACGACGTGCATCGCCACGACGGTTCCGACCGATGCATCGTCGACGTTCGCGAAGCATCCCGGCACGCCGGCCACGGATACGTCGATGCCCCGCGCGACGAGATCGGCCACCGAACGCTCATTCGTGTCGAAGCCGCGCGCGGCGATACCAGCGGCACGGCAGGCAAGCAGAAACTCGCCTCGTCCGCAGCCCACATCGATTACCGGCTCGCGCGCGAGCGCAACGTAATCCGCTACGTCGACCGGGCCGCGAAGGCCATCCTCCAACCGCCGGTAAAGAAAATCGGAGGCGATAGCCGATGACGCGAGAACCGGATTCGTCACATCGCGCACCCTCACCGCCACCGTTTCGATCTTCTGATCGAGCGCCGCGATGAGCGAGTCGTTGCGTTTTGCCGCGATTGGGATCAGCTCGCGAATCTTCTTCAATTCGAAAGCCAGCGCCTCGTCGGCGACGCGGACGTCGCGCTGCACCGTCTCGATATCGCGCTTCAGATCGTCGCGAATGCGGCCGGAGTCCGCGCGCGCATCGTTGACGAGATCGAGCAGCGCTACGTTGAAATTACGCTGGCGTTCCCGTTCCGCGCGCGTGACGCGGTCGAGAATGCGCTGAAACAATCGCAGCAGGAAGCCGAACGCCGATTTGCGCTGACGGAATCGCCGGTCGTTCTGCCAGACGTCGCGCCACCCCTCGGCTCCCGACGGCGGAGCATCGACGAAACGGTCTTCGCTCATTGGGTGGGGAGGATACAGCAGCGGAAAGTAGAGAGCGCACAGACAAAAGTGTCCGTGCCACACGAGTCTGTGCGCTCTCGAATAATCTACGCTTCGGCTTCTGCTTCCGCGGCAGGAGCGGGAGCAGGAGCAGCGGCAGCAACCGGCGCTACATCAATGGTCGCTTCCTTCCCCTCGGGGACGACTTCGACCTGGATGTGCGCGGCCACTTCGCGGTGCAGACGGACTTCGACGTCGTGAATGCCGACGCTCTTGATCGGATGCGCCAGCTCGATGCGGCGCTTGTCGACCTCGATGCCCTTCTTCGTCAGCGCGTCGGCGATGTCGTTGGACGTCACCGAGCCGAAGAGATTGCCGTGATCGCCGACGCGCTTGAAGATGACGATCTTCGTCCCCTTCACGCTGTCGGCTGCTTTCTGGGCGGCCACCTTTTCCTGATCGCCGAGCGCAGCCCACTTCTTGCGCTCCTGTTCGATCGACTTGAGGTTGCCTGGGGTTGCTTCGCGCGCGAGCTGCTTCGGAATCAGGAAATTGCGCGCGTAGCCATCCTTGACCGTGACGACGTCACCGCGGCCGCCGAGGCCGCGGATCTCGTCAATGAGAATGACTTTCATCAGAGTGATCCTTTCGATTGAAATGTCGGAAATCGAAAAACGAGTCGAACAGCCCCGCGATGCACAGCAGCAGCGGCGAAATGCCGCCGAGGGTGAGGAGCGCGAGCAGCATCCAGGCGAAGAGGGAGCCCATCATCCCCACGCCCGTCGAGGCCACGAACGATCGGAAGATCGCCAGGCCTTGCAGGAAGTAGAGAAACGAGACCATCGCCAGGATGTTCGCGCCGATCTGCTGCGGCATGCCGTTCAACACCGGCGAGATGCCGCCGATGACGAACGCGAAAAGGAGCCATTCGGGGAGTGAGAGATTGCGGAAACGATAGGGATTGGCGATGACCGCATCGGGCGTGCGCCGGACGAGGAAATCGCGCCACGCCCGGAGCCGTCCGAGCATGACCAGACTGAATACGAACACGATCGTGACGTCGATCAGCAGGAACGCCGGCAGGCAGTACGAGCCGATGTCCATCCATTTCCGGAGAAATGCGACGGCATCCGCGGGAAAGCCGGCCTTCGCGTAACCCGCGACGAGCTTCGCCGCCGTCTGATGCGCTTCCGCGACCTGCGCCGCGTACGGCGAAAAGTTCGCGAAGGTGCGCATCGTCAGCTCCGTGACTGCAAGTCCGACGACGCTCATGACCAGCGCGTACAGCAGCACGCGGCCGAATTTCTCGCCGCGCTCCACCATCGGCAGCACGGCCAGCCCCGGCACGGCGATGGCGAGGAACAGTCCCAGCAGGAACCCATAGCTCGCCGACGCCTCTGCCGCCGTCGACGCGGCCGCCGACGGATAGATCAGCAGCGCCGCCACGGCGGTCGAGAGCACCAGCAGCAACAACGCCGCGCGCCGTCCCATGCGGATTCCGCAATGGAGCATCGACGCCGGGATGAAGACGAACAGCGGCGACACGAACATCAGCGCCGTCACGAGCGTGTAGCCGGCCATGCTGCGGGCCTGCTTCCCGAACGTGCGCACCGGCATCGCCACCGGCCCGTCCTGCTGCAGAGTTTCGGTCATGGGTTGTTGTCAGTCCGTCGCGAACGGAAGCATGGCCGCGATGCGGGCGCGCTTGATCGCGTTCTGCAGCTTGCGCTGGTGCAGCGCGCACGTGCCGGAGATGCGGCGCGGAAGGATCTTCCCGCGCTCCGGGATGAACTGCTGCAGCGTCTTGATGTCTTTGTAGTCGATGTACTCGAGCTTCTCCACGCAGAACTTGCAGACGCGCTTGCGGCGAAAGAAAAACTTCTTCTTGCCACCCTGCTGTCCGCCCGCTCCGCCGCGTCCGCCCGAATCGCGGCCGCCGGAATCGCGGCCGCCACCGCCGCCGCCACCACCAGGTCGTCTCATTTCAGTTGCCATGATTGATCTCCTGTCCCTTATTCAGCCGGAGCCGCTTCGTCGGCTTCAGGCGCATCGACGGCGACGGCATCCATGGGAGCCGCAACCGGTGCCGAACCGCTGGGCGCGAAGGACGGAGCCGGGCGCAAGCGCTCCTTCTTCGGATTGCGCTTGGCCAGCTTCTCGGCGCGTTTGTGATCGAGATCCGTGCGCACGATCATGTGGCGCAGGATCCGGTCCGAGTTCTTCATCCGGCGGTCGAGCTCATTGAGCCCAGCCTCGGTCTCGAACACGAGGAGTTGGTAGTTGCCTTCGTTGAACTTGTTGATGGGATATGCGAGACGGCGTCGGCCCCACGCTTCTTCATGCGTGAGTTTCGCGCCTGTCCCCTCGGCGATGCGCTTGAACTCTGTCGAAAGCGTCGTCGCCTCTTCCTCCGGTACCTGCGGAGAAAGGATGAACAGGACTTCATAAGTCCTCATAAATCCTCCTTCTGGCCTAGCGGAGCCTCGCCTTCTGCGATGGCTCAAGGAGCTGCCCAGATTGTCAAAAGAATGTCCGGCCGCGGATGGACCGGGCCGGCAAGGATACGTAAAGGGAGGGGGTAGGGCAATTATTTCGTCCGAAGCCGCGGATCGACACCCGGTTGCCCTGCGTCGCCGGAATCGCGTCCGCCGTCCGCGGCGTTCTTTTGGATTCCAACCCTTCCATGTCCAATCACGGGAAAGCACTGTGGCTTCTGCTGGCGCTGGCGCTTGCGCTTGCCTCGCCTGTTTTCGCGTCGGCGCCGTATCAGGTCGCCGATCTCAACCCGAGCTCATTCGGAGTGGCGTCACAGCCCGTGTGGTGCGTCAGACTCGACAACATCGTCTTTTTCCAGACGCACAGCACCGGCAGCCTGCCGGCGTTGTGGCGTACCGACGGCACGCCCGACGGCACCTTCAAACTCTTGTCGCTTCGGAAGCCGTCATCCTCATCGCTTCTGCCGATTTTCGGGATGGTCTCGAGCGGGAACGCCGTGTACTTCGACGCGTACGACGGCGATGGAAGGAAGGTGTGGAAGAGCGACGGCACAACGGCCGATACCGTCCCCATCACACCCGTGTTGAGCGACTCGCTCGGAGTCATGGCCGTGATTGGGACGCGCGTCCTCTGCCGCGTCGCCGCGACAGGGGATCTTCTCGCTGTCGATTCCAGCGGCGCGAAGCAGATCGGGACGGCCGGCTTCGGATCCGAGGCATGGATCTCCTGGACGACGTTTCAGGGCCGGCTGTACGTCGGAACGCCGAGTGGATTATGGCGATCTGACGGGACATCGGGCGGAACGTCGAAAGTCTCGTCGATGCCCGCGTGGAACCTCGTAAGCACCGACTCAGGAGTTTTCTTCATCGGCTCCAGCACTGCCGCGGGTGTGGAGCCGTGGTTCAGCGACGGCACCGCGGCGGGAACGCGAATGATCGCCGATTTGAAACCGGGCACGGACTCCACGTTCCGTTTTCTCGAATCGGCGATGGCGCGGCTCGACGGCAGTCGGGTCATGTTCCTGGGAAGCAACGGCGAGCTCGGTGTCAGCGACGGCTCGTCGTCTGGCACGCGCGCGATCCGCGCCGGCATCGCCACGCGAACGCTCGCGGCCAACTTCGGTCTGCTGAATGGCTCCCTCTATTTTCCATTCGATGACGGCGTACACGGCCGCCAACTGTGGCGAAGCGACGGGACGGACGCGGGCACGGTCAGGGTCAGCGACATGACGCCCCGCGTCGACACCTACTTCTATCCGATCGTTGCGGGCAGTACGCGCGTTTACTTCTACAGCCAAGGACCCAACTTACGCGAATTGTTCGAAAGCGACGGCACGACGGCGGGCACGCACATCGTTCATCAGCCGCCGGCGAAGCGGTGGAGCGGCAGCAGTTTCTCCGTACCGACGATCGCGACCGTCGGCGATGTCGCCTTCTTCTCAGCCGCCGATACTGAGCATGGCGATGAACCGTGGATCACCGACGGCACCGATGCCGGCACGCATATGATCGCCAACGTCGAGCCGGACACTGCCGCCTGGTCATCTCCCGATCGATTCTTTGTAGGAGCAGATCGCTTATATGTGAGCGGATCGACCGATGAAGCTTCGGTCATCTGGCGGACCGACGGCACGGCGGCGGGCACGGTTCCCGTTCTGTCGGCGCCCGTGAATCAACTGCCGGAGGCCTTTGCCGCCGCCGGCAACACGCTCTTCCTCAAGAGGCCTTTCGAGCTGTGGAAGACGGACGGGACGCCCGGCGGGTACTCGCAAATCAAAACGTTCGCGACGCCGCTGTCGACAGGGGGAGCAGCTGTCGTCGATGGCCGGGTGTACTTCTCCGACGGCAACATTCAGTTGTGGGCATCCGACGGCACCTCGGCAGGAACGGTCCAAATCACGACCGGGTTCGATCAGACCAACAGCGTCGTCAATCTGGCCGGACGCGCGCATTTCGTCACGGGTCGCGGCACGCTGTATGCGACCGATGGAACCGTCGCCGGCACGCGCAGTCTCACGGAGGCCGCGGGCTCCCGTGGCAACATAGGAGCTCTCACAGCCTTCGGCGGAGCGCTATTCACATTCGAGGGGCGGCAGGAAACGCGTGAATACCTTCTGTGGCGCTTCGCGACATCCGCCGGAGACGCCACGATCCTTCATCACTTCCCCGGCGACAGCTTTTGTCTAAGCCCGGTAACGGCGGTCATCGGCACCTCGATGCTGTTTAGCTGGCGGGACAGCACCTCGCGTAATGAGGAGCTCTGGAAAACTGACGGCACCGCCGGCGGTACGGTCCTCGTCAAGAGTTTCGCGGCCACTATCTTCACGTCGATCGACAAGATGGTCTCCCTCGGCAACAAAGCCGTCTTCACTGCCGATGACGGAATTCACGGCAAAGAGCCGTGGGTCAGCGACGGCACCCCCGAGGGGACGCAGCTTCTCCGCGACATCGGGCCGGGAGCGTTGCAGGCCGCAAACTTCGGCTTCACCGTCGCGGATGGAATCGCCTATTTCGACGCCGATGACGGAGTGCATGGCACGGAGCTTTGGGAGACGGATGGCACGCCCGGCGGAACGCAACTCGTCGCCGACATCGAACCGGGCGCCGGAGGATCATCGCCGGCCAGCCTGACGCGGTTCGGCGATCTGCTCTACTTTTCCGCGCAAACGACTGCCTCGGGGCGGGAGTTGTGGGCATATCCGCTCTCTCAGCCAGCGGTGACGATCGACGATGCGAGGGCCAGCGAAAGCGATCGGCAGATCGTCGTCCCCATCCGGCTCACGCACGCGGCCGGACAGCGCGTCACCGTCTCGTACGCGACTGCCGATGGCTCTGCGAAAGCAGGCACCGACTACACACCGGCCAGCGGCAGCGTCACCTTCGAGCCGGGAGAGACTGCGAAATCGATCACCGTCGCCGTAATCGACGACGCGAAGATCACTCCGACCCGTTCCTTCTTCGTAACCATCAACGCTGCCGCCATCCGCATCGAGCACACGGCCGCCGCCGCAATCATCGAGGACGATGACGCGCTCGTGGACGTCTCCGTGTCCGTAACACCGACCACGACGCAGCCTCTGGTCAGTGTTCACAACGCCGGACCTTCCGCCGCCTCGAATCTCAGACTCTGTTTCGCGGTCCTGCCCGCGTTTTCTGCGCTCGTGTGCGACGGTCCGATGCAACTGGCCGCCGGTGAAACCTATACGCGGTTGATCCAGGCGTTCGGCACGCAAGTCCTGGCCTCGGCCACGCAATTCGAGCGCGACTCGAATCCGGCGAACAATGCCGCCACCTGGATCGCGTCCACGAGCAACTACAGCGCGATGTATGTGACGCCGCCTTCGCTGCGCGTTGGCGAGACTGGAACGATCTCCGTGATGGAGGACAGAGCGCCGGGTACTCAAGCCACGGTCGCACTCACGTCATCGGACCCGTCGGTCATCTCCGTCCCCGCATCGCTCACCATCCCCGGCGATGCGACGACCGGTACGGCGACCTTTCAGGCATTGAAAATTGGAACGGCAACGATCACCGCGACGACGGACTTCACCCACGTGGCCCCGGTGCGCGTCGTGGGCGCGTCAGAGCCTCGGCGTACATCTGCCACGCTCACGATCGAAGCGTTTTCGGCCTGGGACTTCGGCCGCGCCAATGCCTTGAGCGCAACGGTCTCGGGAATCGCAGCGAACGGCGCTCGCCCGACCGGATCCGTTTCGTTTTTCGATGACGGCACCCTGATCCGTACCGTCTTGCTCGCGAACCAGATCGCCGAGACGACGGTCTCCGATCTTAAGCGCCTCGGCTTCACCCACGCGATTACCGCGCGGTACAGCGGCGACGCGAACTTCCTCGATACGCTCCTTCCGGCGTCTGCGAACGTTTTCTTCGGAGGCGGAGTCGCTTCATTCGGCGCGGTCGTACTGCCGGGAACGCAGAACGTGCTGATCGTCGCCCGCGGCCTGAGTGGATATCCGCCCGCCGGCACGATCACCGTGCTCGAGAACGATACGACCCCGCGCAACGTCTCCGGCGATCTGACCGCGGCCGGCACCGACTCATCACAGAGCACGGCACTCGCCGTCTCCGCGTCGGCAAGAACGATCACCGTGACGTATTCAGGCGATCCGCACTACCGACCCAATCGCGTGACGATCCCGATCACACGTCCACGAACCCACGCGGCGCATTGACGTTTCTGCGCGCGACGCGAAGGTTTCTTCCAACGTTGGGAGTAGTGCGGGCGTCTCGCCTGCATCCGGCGTGGCGTCTCGCCCGACGGTGCGTCGTAAATCAACCCCAATGCTGCGGTTGAATCCAGAAACCCCCGCCGGTTGCAGGCGGGACGCCCACACTACGCCTCTGGTTTGCGGGCAAAGCCCGCGCTGGGTACATCTGCGTAATCTGCGGATCGTTTTCTTCGTTTGAGTCAGCGCCGGCTCCGATCGGGTGGCCGGAGCCAACCCTGACCGGTGAAGATGGCATTGCTCAGCTCCGACGTCGCGCGATCAGGCACGTACTCCTCAGGGTTGTCACGCGTCCACGTCGCATTGAGCCACTGCCCGCGGAGGTCACCGTCCACCGACACCGTGATTGTCCCGTTTGTGGCCGGGTCGACCTGGACGGTCCCGAGAGGCCTCTCGCCCTCTCCGTTGGGTGTGCTGTTGCCGTAAAAGTCGACGAGTCCGTCACGGAAAATGGATGAGTTCAACGGTGTGCTCTTGAGCGAGAGAGTGACGAGCGTCTTTTTCCGCGCGGCATCGTACGTCGCCGATAGAAGCACCGGGGCATTCGACGGTCCCTCGCGATCGTCGGCGTCGACCGGTGACACTCCATCCAGCCCCCAGTCGATCCCGAGGCCGCGATTGTCCTTCATGACGTTGCCGCGAATCTCGATTCTTGCCTTGCTGCGTGCGACCGCCACGCCCATATCGCGCTGATTGGCAATGACGTTGTTGAGGATCGTGGTGTGCTCGACTTGCGGACCGAGGAAGATACCGCTCGCACCATTGCTCTCGATCCGGTTGTTCTCGAAATGCGCCGATCCACTCCACATCCCGATGCCGCTGAATTGGTTCCGACTGACCACGTTCTTCGAAACGAGCGCGAAGGCGGCGCCGTCGAGGTTGAGGCCGCGCAGATTCGGCCATGGCGTCGTGCCGGACGGATCGACGCCGATGTAGTTACTCGCAACGGCGCGGCGGTCGGGCCGATACGATTGAGGGCAGCCCGCGCCGGCGTTGAACATGAGTCCATAGTCTTCGTCAAAGTTGCCGAGGGCCAAGCCTTCGATCACCGCTTCGCATCGCGAGACGATCTTCAGACCGCGCCGCGCCAGATGGCCGTCGATGGCGACCTCGGGGCCGAGAGGATTTGAGTTGCCCGTGAATGCCGTCTGCCGCAATCCTTCGACGCTCACTCGATCTGCCGTGATCGCCGGCAGCGGTTCCACGGGCGTGATCGTGAACCACCCTTCCGAGGGAACGGGCGGCGGAATCTCGAAAACGATCCGGCACGGTCCGGGAGTGCAGTTGGCGTTCGCCTGCACGATGGCGTCACGCAACGAGCCGGGACCGCCGTCGGCCACCGTAGTCACTGCATACCATCGATAGATGGGCATGCTGTTCTCCACCTGGTTATTGGCGGGCTTGTTA
>Ga0233356_1000054_pt1 | contig 41290 bp, 36 predicted proteins | sample GEONSFMMS_FD_180700 | JGI IMG/M metagenome (GOLD analysis project Ga0233356, IMG submission 180700) | Soil microbial communities from Shasta-Trinity National Forest, California, United States - GEON-SFM-MS | ecosystem: Environmental > Terrestrial > Soil > Temperate forest > Bulk soil | place...
CTTTCCACAATCTTAAGGGGAGGGATACTGTTCCACCCTTAAGGTGATTAGGGGGTGGAGCCATAAATAAAAAAATGATAAGCCTAAACAATCTTTTAAACTAGCAACTGGCTTATATGTTTTATGGTTTGTACATTGTCTAAAAAGTAAAGATTATTTTTATTACTAGGTTAAAAAATTTATCCCTTTTAGATTATTTGCTTAATCTTTAACATTTTAAATTATCCTATCTAGGTCTACGGAGCGAGGGTTAAATTTAAATAAAAATAAATTATTATAAGATCAGTACAACTATCTTAAATATTAAGAATATTAAAAAAACTTACCAGTAAAATAAAGACCATCTATTTTAGAATTAGACCTTTTAAATAATTCGATAATCTACGTCTCTCTAACACTCTTTAAAAACTTTAAATAGTTTTGGAATGACAGTCTACCTCTGAAATTTTGAGTGTAAAGGTATCAAGCTCAGATTCTAAAAAAGATTATTAAGGATTGTGCAAAAAAAAAAATAGTAGTAGTCACCTACTCTATTACTACTACTACTAATCCAAAACCCCCTCAACAATTAGTAGCCTAAGGGCTTAAAGCTTGTGGTTGTGGATAAGGGGGTTTTAATGTGCACAAGCTTCAAGCACTTAAGATTGTGGAAAGAGGCTACCTCCCCTTAATAATTTAAGAGTGGAATTGTGGTGTGGAAAGGGGCGACCTAAGGGAATGGTAATGTGCTGGGGGGTAGATGTAGCCAGGATCTCGCCCTTTATTTAATTGATAATATTTATAGCTATTTACAAAAACAATATATTTGTGTTTTTTTAATAATCTAGGACAGTTAAACTTTGTATACCTTAACACAACTTACTGCTTTATTTCAATTATATTCTTTATTTCAATTCTATTATTAAATCTAAATATATTAATTTGCTTAAGTACCTCATAGAAATTAAGAAGATGTATTTTAAATCTCCTATAAAAAAAACTTCCATTTATCTCTCCATTGTTATCTAAACTTAAGTTTAAGTCTTACTATTTATCTTATTCTAATTCTGACTTATTAAAATAATTTAATGGGTTTATAATAGTAGTAAAAATATTATAAATATTTTTAATTAGAAGGGGATGTGCTCAAGGCTGGGCTACTTAATTTTATAGTCCCGGAGTACTATATCGAATATTAAGAAGACATTAGAAGTACAAATGTATTAATAGAAATATTACTATTTTAATATTAGAATTTTAGATTAGAATTTATCAAATTCAGTAGGGACTTCTTCAAATCCGTGGAAAGGTACTGGACTACTCATTGACCATTCTAGTGCTTCAGCTATAGCTTGTTCAGAGTCATATACATCGTAGTATTCTGATCTAGAGTCAAAATATTCAAGTTCTTCCCATGGTGAGTTATTAACTGGTTTTCCATTTGTGAAAAGATCATAAATAATGTAACCAAATAAAACAGTAGCTACAACGGATACTATAGATCCAAAACTTGATATTGCATTCCATTCAGCATAAGCATCTGCATAATCAGGAATTCTTCTAGGCATCAATTTGTTATCATAGGGGAATTTAAACCCTATTTCCTAATATTACTACTAGGTTCAGACTATGTTATCAATTATATTAAATAATTGTTGGGAGCTTGTATCAGGTGTATTGTTAACATTACTCACCTGTTAGTCGTTGAACTCGCTTATTACTTATTATGATATTTACATAATACAATGTTGTAATAAGATAAGCTGCAAATTAACTTTTATAGAGTATTCTTGCAATTCACCCAATTTGTCAAATAATATATCTATTTTTATATATTACTGGGGCAATTTTTTTTTTATTTAAATTTAATTTAATTTTTTACGGCTAAAAATTTTTCCTTTGAAAGGAAGACTGTTTTTAAGATTTTTAGTTTATGTTTATTTTTCCATTTTTAAATTATTATAGCATTTTACAGTAGAAAACTCTCCAATCAAAGACATATCTGAACTATTATAAACATAGACTAATTTAGTAAATTTAGCCAGTGTAGCAGAAGATTTTAGATTACCATAATTAGGATTATTAATCCCACTTTTATCTCGAGATTGCATTTCCATAAATTATTTGGATTTTACACGTCCATACATCGGATTTAAAACTCCTCTTCTATTTAATCTAAATTCAGGCTTATGTTTATAATATTTAGTAGAACCAGCTGTACCTCTTTTAGACAAGTTCATTGTTTGTAATGGAGATTTAATAAATAACATATTTAGATAGTTTTGTTCTCTAGAAAGAATCCATTCTTTTGTTACAGAACCCGTAGTACCCATATCTTCAAGTATAGCTAATTGAAAATTATGTATACCATACTTTTTTATATTATTATAAATAGGAAAGTTTCTACGTAATATACTAGGTGTCCAATAACTTAATAATCTGGTGGAACCATTTCAAGCACTACCTATGTATATTTTTCCTGTTATAAGATTTAGCCATTGATATATAATAGATCTTTTTTTATTATCAGAACCTATTAAATTTCTATGTAAATTAGGATTTTCATAAACTCGTACAGGATTAGTCAACCATTCTGATTTAATATGTGGTCCATTTGGAAAATTAAAATTTTGTTTATTTCTATGTTTTAGATAAATAGATAAAGGTACAACATTTGCTATTAAAATATTTAAATCTATACAGTTGCTAAGGATTAGACTTAATAATAAAATTAGATATCTTATTAAAGGTTGTGTCCCAAAAGGGAAGTAAAAAATATAAAAAAGGATGAAATTAAATATATTAAAATAAATATTACCCGCTAGACCTAAGAAATGTTGAGGGAAGAAAGTTAAATTACAATTATACCAATTATTTATAATTGGTTTGGACTATCTATTAATTTAGATAAACTTAAATAACTAATTAAAAAATAGTTAACCCTTTATCCTAAAAACTAGTATTTTATAAAAGGTTTTTCCGTGCCCGTGCCCATGGAAAGGTTTATAATACCTAAATTTCTTTCGTATAGCCTCTAAGGAGCTGATTTACCGCTTCATTAACCTTATAATGAAAACAATATAACATTTCCTATTGATTCTCCATTGTTACATCTAAACTATTTTTACCTCACATCTATAAGTACCTTATATACAAGGTAGAGTTAGCTTTAGGAATTTCCAATATATAGAAAGATGTTTACAAATATTAATTTGGGGGCTAATAAACTTTTTTCTTCTGGCTCCACAAACCGCCGCTCATTAGAATAAAAATAGTAAACCCTTATTTAATTATTTAAAAAAATTATAAATTCGTTTTTATGAACCATTTTCTCCCTTTAATTGTAATAGACTTATTAATGTGTTTTGAGATAGTTGTAAATCTAACCCTAAAATGTTGTCTAGCACTATTAATAGAAGGAAATGAAATAATTTAATCAAATTCATTAGTCATAATAATTTTAGTTCCTCCAATTCCATATTGATAAGATAATTTTCCTTTTTTACCTTTACCATGATGATCATTTTCTTCATAGTATTTTTTTAAAGCAATACTAGTTAAATTTTTCTGCTGATCACTGGCATAAGATCAAAATCTAGGAGGTAATTTTCCAGCATGACTTTTCTTAAGCTTTGCAATAGTCCCTGGAGAGTGTTTAAATCCTTGGGAAGAACCAGCCAATTTTAATATATTATACTTAGGTTTGTATAAATCAAGAAAACTTTGTTCTAATCCTAAGCATATTTCTTCTATTGGATCACAATATTGTTACACTAAGTAAAAAAAATTATTCAGACCATATTTTTTTAAAGCATTGTATAAGGGTAACTTTACCGAACCAATACTACTCATATGTACTCTAAATCTTCTATCTAATTTTACACTACTACCTATATATGTATTACCATTAACTAAATTAAAGAACATATATATACCAGCTTTATTTTTAATATTACTTAAAATCTCTATTTTAGACTCTTTAATGCCTATAAATTGAGATTCTGCTTGAATATTTTTCAATTTATTCAATATATTTTTAGTGTGACTTTTATTAGGATCAGGCAACTTAGGTGTAGGCAATTCACTAAACTTAATTTCTAAAGTCTTATTATCAATATCATTTAAATCATTGTCAAGTAATTCTCTATCAATGACTTCAGATATAGAATTTATTTTACTTAACATATAAATTATATACAGTTTAAAAAAAGTAAATATTTCTAGGCCTAATCTTATTTTTTGTAAAACCCCAACAAAAAAGCCGACCAGACAAATAAGAATTTTTAAAATAAAAGGTTTATTTTTTATATTATATATATTATTATAATATATTTATCATAAATGATTAAAAGAATTAATTATTCAAAACTAGATAATCTATTAAATTAAATTTTTAGGGTTTACTACCCTTTTAAGAGTTACAGAAAAGTGTGTTTCTACTACTACTAATTTTTTTATATCAATCTCCACGGCCTCCTGAAAAAAATGATTTTGGACAATATGGTATTGGAGTGGATCAAAAATAAGCGGCTGCCTCATATAATCACTGTTAATTAAAACAAAAGCCACAGTAATTACACCTTAAGAGTAGGCTAATTAAGTATTAAATTAAGAGCCCACTAAAATATCTTACCACCCTATAACTGATAATTTTCATCAATAGATGACTCTACTCAAGAGAACATTACTTAAATAATTTTATCTTCTTTGATTCAAGTTAGAATGAATCTCTTGTATTTTTTTTTAATCCAATTTTAGTTAAATGATCTTTATTTTTTATAAATTCAACTATTTTACAAAAATCTTCAAAGTCTAATTTTTTAATTCCTTGTATAGGGTAACAGATAAAATTAGGTATAATTATATTTATTATTTCAGATAATTTGCGTACTGAAAAATGAACTACAGGTTTATTTGGGTTTATATTAACATTCCCACAATTGAAATACTTGACTAGATTTTCAGCTAGATTAGTTTATCGAGAGTGCAATCCTACACTAAAACCTATATCTACTCTATATCCTATTTTAGTCTTTTCAGTTTTTCCTATATGTAAAAAGAAAGAACCGTCTCCAGACACAAATCCTGAAACCCAATCAGGATGAAGCTTTTCTGAAAGTTCTATAATTTATCTCTTAACTAAAGAAAAAAAAAGTAGGTTCCTTTTTGGCACTTGTGGATTCAGAAACTAAGATCTGTTTTAATTCATCTCTTAAGCCTAGATTTAAATTATATTTAAGTTTTAGAATATTAATAAAACCTTCCTTATTCAAATGTTGTTTTTTATTCATTAATTCAATAATTGAAAGAAATAACATAAAATCAGCTCGTTTTTGACTCATTAAAGTATACTCTTTAAAATGAGGTATTATTACATTAGTTAAATCACTAATTTTTGTTACAACATAACCTACTTTATTATTTTTATTCTCAAATTTTATTCGACCTACTCCATTAAAAAAGGATTGAATTTGTAACAAGATTTCTAAATCTTTTTTATGAAGAGCTATCGAAAAAGCTGGTTGGATTTGCCAACCTAGTGTCAATTTTTTATCTTTAAAGCATGATATTGAAAAAGTAGATTCAGCATCTGAAAACCCTGTAACAAACCAAGGCACTAAATTATTTGAAGGGCGACTTTCAATTTGTTGTGTGAAGGTTTGTGTTTGTGTTTGTGGACGGCTAGTATGACTGTTAGAAAACGACTTACCACTCTTAGATGCCAGCCATGAATAATTTATTCTGTTATTTTTATCATAGTTTATGATTTCTGATTGACCTTTTATTCTAAACACTTCTAATTTTCTAATTTTTGATTTAATAAAGAAGAAATCACTTCTGTTTATATTTTTCTGGCCGGACTTTATGCTATTATTTTTATATTTAACCCCTGCAAAAAGTGTCCAGAAATGTATTTTTCCTAATAATTCATTGTATGTTAATCCAACAATTTTAGGAGCCCAATAGTAGAATCCAGCAAATAGGCCAAATACTGCCCCCATGGATAAAACATAATGAAAGTGTGCTCTACTTCTACATCTACATATTTTTTTTATCCCTTATCTTTCGACAAGAGTAGGAATATCTCTTCATCCTTTATATTAAAGTTAGGCTATTGTAAAAGGAGTCACACATATATTCTCTGAAAATTAGTATTAATTTGTTTTGCTGATCTACCAATATTTTAAATTATTACTTTAATATCGCTTAGTATTAAAAACTCTTAGGTATTACCAGCAAATAGTGTGATTTTTTATCTCTTCCCATGGTTTACACTATAGGAGTAGCAGCACTATTTAAAACTTTAAAGTAAATGTTTAAATTTTATATAATCAAACTGACTCGGCCCTTAAAAAAAAAGAGGTACACAAAAATCTACTACATTTTAAGATTAAGTTAAGTGGCTCTCTCTTATATTTGCTTAGTTTCTAGATCTTCGTTATTATAGGTAGACGACTGTCTATTATACTGGACTTCAGAGATGGTATTTAAAGGACTGTACGATACACGAAATCCTTCATATGTTTCTTTATGGAGAATACGAAGCTTTAGGCTTTTCGTATTGTAATCTCGAGATCCATGTAATGTTTTTACAAGATGTCGAAGGCTAGGGTGTACTTCTATTAATTTACTTCCATCTGAGTTATAACGATATACAGGAATGCTAATTTTTTAACCTCGTTTTTGAGGAACGAATTCTTTAACGTTCGTTAAAGAATTATCAGCCTCTGAAATTAACTCATAAGTAATAAAGTAAGTATTAAGCCAAAGTCGATTTTCTGAAGAACATAAAGTTTTTACATCACTACCGTTAAGACCAGAAGCTTTCATAAAAGCATTAACACTTTTATAAACGTGAAGCAGAGTAGTCAGATCTGCATCATAAACATAAATAGCTCTGACTTTTGTAGTTTTAAGTTGACTACTCTTACTGATAATTTATTTTAAAGTATCTTCTTTAACTTCTTCTAGGGAAACTATGAATTTGTCATTGAAAACTGAATGAGATTTAGCTATCCTTTTAGCAGTATTAGGATGAACCTTTAAATATTCTGATAAATTTTTATAACCATAAAGCATAGTTATAAATTTAAGATTTGTAACATCGTAAACAAATAGAGGTGTGCTACGTGTTAAAGACCATAACGCTTTTTGCTCATCAGAGTGAATCATCCCCCAGACTCCAGAATTTGGTCCTGTTTTGCCAAATTGAGGATTAAGCTCACCAAATTTTATATTTTCATTACTATATGTAGAAGCTGGGCCTAACGCAATCCTTCGAATATTATAAGCTAATACATAAGTATTAAGAAAAAATTGTTCAAGAAGAATAAAATCATCAGTAATTTTAACACTACTTCTATCTGGAGAGGATCCTAATTCAATTACTTGTATTGAAAAATTTTCCACACCATGCTTTAAAATAGCAGTACAAATTGCACTTCCTCTATCCACTGGGGTTTTAAGATAAGAAGGCAAAAAATAATAACTTAACCTTTTAGAAAGGTTTATAGAACTACCCACGTATTGGATAAACGCCATTTAATAGATTTGTCCATAAATAAACTCCCCGCTTTCCTAAATGTGTAATCTTAATTGATCCGGAACCATCTGTAGCTGATTTATAATAAATATGACCCGTAGGTAAAGATGCCATTGGCAGTAGAGATATTAAATTTAAACTTTCTTATTTGTGAAATTTATTAAAAATAGCTACCACGTAATAAGTGAATTTGACTTATAAAATTGGACTATATCTTTATAATACTAATTTATAGTTATATTAATATTATACACAACGTCTAGTCTCTACATAAAATAAAATATAATAGAATCAACCGGCTACTTCTCTTATTCAAATAAATTTTTCTTAGACTTCTTTTCTTAAAAGGAAAAAGTAGTTAAAATAATTAATACCCTCTCCACAACCACAATAAAAAGCCCTTCACAATTTTTGGTTGTGGAGTGGAGTGGACCAAGGCTTTGGCTTTATTAGTAGGGGGGAAAGCCTTTGTCGACGGGGGTCGCTTTACCCCGGTTACCGGGGGGGGGGGATAAGGTTGAAAGGAATAACCTTCTATATATATTATTCGTACACGGTATTACTTTTTATATCCGTGGTATAATTGATCGCATTAAAATCAATATAAAAAGCTTCACCGTTAGCCCAATGTATTTTTAAAATTTAAATCAAGATACATGAACCGAAATATAATATAATTATATTTCTTTGAAGTGTGACCTCAAGACACCTTATTTATATATTATAAATACTAATAATAAAATTATTAATGATTATTTATCCATTCTTCATATTGTAATTTTTTATTCCCTAATAAAGGATATATATAAAAATGATTTTTCAATGAAAGACGTAATTCTTTACCTCCTAATCCTATTTTATAATAAATTACAGGCTGAATAGACATATCTAAATTAGTTTTTATTTCGGCTATTTTACAATTCTCTTTATTAAAATATTTTAAAATTGAATTTAAGATATGCTTTTCATAATTTTGGCCTATCACAAATTGGGAACTTTTTATACTATTATTAGTAAATTTTATTAATTTAAAAGATCCTTCAGCTTCAATAAAACCACTTAACCAAGCCGAAAAATAGTGAGGTAAAACGAAATCAGTGTTAAATTTATCTAACAGTTTAGATTGTAAAGAATACTTATTGTCTTTTAATTGTTGCCAGTTATTTAAAATATCTTTATCATTTTTTAATAATAAACATTCTTTAGCATAATTTAATTGACATATCTTTCTTGTTGTTAATAAAGGATATTCAGCTAAGATCGCAAAAACTTTTGCTAAATCTGTTTTACTTGAAGCAATCCATGTAGCATATCTATTATTCCTTTCTATTGTTAATCGTCCCCCTATATTTTCTTTAATAATGTTTAACATATTATAATTTTCTTTTTTATTTAATAAAGAGATTACTATTCGTAATCGTAAACTTTTTTTAGATATTTGGTCTACTGTAATAGTCCCATCTCCTTCTAATAAACCTACAAAAAAGGGATGATAATAGGAAATATGATTATAATCCTCTTTCATAAAATTATTTTTATAATATTTTATAAAAGGCAGCATCTCCATCTCAAATTCAAATTTGAAGGTTTGTGGAAAAGGAACATTAGTATTATTATTAATTATAATATAATAAGTATCATGTAATGCAACATCCAGGCTAGCATTAGCCAAAATTACACCAGTTACAAAATTATTCTAATAGTCTATGGTTACTTAAAATGTATCCCTCATTAAAACCCATTTTCTAAATCTGCTTAGACTAGTCCTGGGAACTGACAAGGTATATTTGATAAGGCATGTTGTACTTCTTTTATTTTATCATGTCGTACACCTAATTGAGTTTCAGCTTCTAATATCCCTTTATATTTATTTAGATAGTTTCCGTTTAAATCAAATAAAAAAAAAAAATTGCTTTTTTAACACTAGCATTTTTAATTCTATCTGTTATAAGTTCAGAGCATAAATTGTATGAAGTAAACACAGGCTCATCTGAAGATGGCGCAAAAAAAGATTAAATCTAAAGTTCCAGCCTCCTCTAAACAATTATCCGTTTTCAATTACTACATGTTTTTTAATTGAAGATGAATTAGCTTTAATCGCACGGGATAAAGTCTTAACTGACGAAAACACTACTTGTAATTGTTTTAAACTGTCATAAACATAAACTATCCCTGAAGAATTAGCTACTGTCATTTTAGCTACAGATTCCAAGGAATATTTTTATTATAAAAAGGATTAAGTGTTCCTTTTAATGAGGAAGAAATTAAATTATTAGCACCCTCCGAATGTTTTCTATTTTTAGCTAAATTTGCTAACATATTTTTAGTCACATCTGATCAATCATTTATATATTATGAAGAAATAACCTCCATATTTCAAAACATTATAATATGGTTTTAATTTAACGATCCAAAAAGTTTATCTATCGAACAAAAAATCTAAATCAGCATATTCAATTATTACGACTTAAAATTTATCATGTCCATATTTTAATAAAGCTTTAGTGATAGGCATGTGATAATTTTTCTTGCTCATTAGTAAACCAGTATTAAGATAGTTCCGCATACGAGTTCCTAAATTTTTAGAGCTCCCTACATGACAATGCCCATTGGTTAAATTAATTAAGTAATAAATACCTGATATGTTTTTCATTCCTCTATGATCTTTAAGTAACTGAATTCTATCATTTTTAAAATTAGCATAAACTTTAGAAGGGGGGCCGGGCCAGATATCTTTAGATTTTAGTTCTTCAACTCGTAAGGAAAATAAAATCTAAAATTTAGCCTATCAGAAATAGGACACAAAGGAATAGAGTGAAGAGTTAAAATATCATACTCACATTTTATGTCATATTTTACTATTAACTATTAGTTAATTTGGACTCTATTTTACTTAAATCAAATTATTAAGTTCTCACGTATAGCCTCTGAGGATCTAAATTAAACTTTAGCATATATTTAGGCTTCCTGCTGATTTAAAAAAATTTTGTTTAGTTTTTAAAAAAAAATATATATATTAAAAAAAAAAAATAAAATTAGGAGTTTACTCCCAGCATATAGTGAATTTTTTAGAGAACTAATCTAAATCCTCCTATTGTAAATAGTGCTATAAATCCTAAACTAAAAATTAAAGGAGTTGTAAATCGTACAGATCCGCCATATAATGTAGCTCAGGGTTCAGCCTTCAACCATCTCAGGTTCAGCAAGCTTATCTTCTCAGTATAAATAATAATTAAATTAAAAAAGATTCATACTTTATTTAGGTAAAAAAAAATAATATTATAAAATATTATTAACCTAAAATCCGTTACCGGCGAACTGGACCATTCCTTGTAACCTCTTATAAAAAAGATGTAGAGTACATCTTTTTTTACTTAGAGGTCATGTGGCGTCTGGCCTCTACGCTTTTACACGACAGTTTCCCAATCGTGATTTAGTTCGACGATGATCCTAAAGTTATTTTTTTTTTTAATTTAGGACTTCCCTCGAGTTTGCCACCTCAGAATTATTCTTTAATATCCAATTTATATCTCATAGAATTACAAAAATAAGGTAAAATATAGGGTTGAATTTTAGTCATAGACTTAGATGAAATAAAGATAGTAGGTTGATTTATTTGCATATGGATTCTACATTTTAAATTAAATTTATATATTAATATATTTATAATGAAAACTACTTCTTTTACTGTAAAAGATTGCGTGTGTAATACAAGTCGACCACCTTTATGAGCCTTAGTACCATCACCCATTATCCAATGTGCTAAACTTTCATAAGTCAAAAGTTCATATAAGTCTAAAGGTACTATTTTTATATTTTTATCGTAAAACATTTGATATAATTCAGTTAAACAAGGGTAAGTTCTAGTAGTAAAAGAGATTCCTTTAAATTTGTGTCCATTAATCGTTGTCTGAGTGATATGAGGGTAACTAGAACAATAATGAGATAGTTTATTAAAAACATAGAAAAAATATTCTAATTTATCCGTAGATTGCTTAAAAAAAAATCTTGTATTCCCTAATTTATTTATTTGTAACCATCCGTCCGATATTATAAGCCCTACTAATAAAGGATATAAACTATACGGTATGTTTACCATATATCTAACTATAGAAGTATAAGGTGGATAATTTACAGTAGACTGTAAATTTGAACCATAGACTATTAATTCCTTACACTTATTATTATTTGGTAAATAATTTCTATTAGATCTAGGAAATCTATTTAAGAGATTTAAAGTGTTTTTATTTTTATGAATTATTCTGCTGGTCATGTGTCTCTTGCTGAAGGAGAATGACAACCAACTAAAGATTTTTATACCAGTAGGTACCGCAATTACCATTGTGAAATAGCAGATTAACCCCCTTTTTTTTGTGACTAATTAAGAATAAAAAAAAGATTAGTTAAAACGCCTTTCCCGAACCGTACGTGCACCTTTCAGCGCATACGGCTCTCCCCTTAAAATTAAGATGACAAAATAAAAGGCGCGGCGCCGTAGGGGCTTATTTGTTCGTAAATTTGTCGCGTAGCCCCAAAGGGGTATGTAGAGACGTAGACGTAGACGTAGACGTAGACGTAGACGTAGACGTAGAGCAAGATGACGTTCTGGCTCCACAATTCGCCCGCCCTTAAATCGTCTAATTTTAAGCTGTTTCCCTTCAATAATTTATAGATAAAAATAATTATTATCTTTATTATTTACTATGGAAACTCCGTCATCCTAAATATTTCGGAAATAGGATGATCCCAAGTTCTTATTTAAAATCCATAAATATTTTTTTAGGTTAAAGTTATTACTTTTCAAATTATCGGTTCTTAATAGTTGAATGCAGCTACACTTCAACCCAATATCTCACTTATATTATTTTATTAAATATAAGAGAAAATTCGAAAATAAATTTTACCATGAAAATCGTAGCTCAGAGATGACCATTTAACTTAAGCTTTGCTTTTCTTACTCTTAAGTTAATAAATCTCTTTTTTAAACATGCTATTGTCAGTTTCAAATTACTTTGAATACCTAAGTTTAATGCTTTACACCCTAATAAGTTATTTTATATAAAAATCTTTTAACAAAGTAAGGTTTAATCTGAGGTTTAATTTTATCAAGTTCCACTTTATTAATAAAAATTCTAGGTTTGTTATTGTCAAAATGAATAGTAGATTTAATATTAAATTTTATCAAAATGATATTCATTAATAAAACAACCTCTTTTATAGAGAAGCAATCTGTACATAATATTATTCCTTTATTTCTTTTTGCTCCATCGCCTTGAATCCAATGTGCTATTGCTATATAATCTATATAGTGAAATAGTTTAGGAGTAATACTTTTTATCTTAGTATTCTCTATGTAAAAAAGGTTATAAATTTCATTTAATGACTTTAACTGTCTAGTTTTAAATTCTAAACTATAAAATAGCTTTCCTCTTTTTATAGTTTTTTTAAAAAAGGGATAAGATGAACAATAAACAGATAAAATATTAAAAACTGACAAGAGATATTCAGAATTTTTAAAACTTTGATGTAAACTTATTCTAGGATTCCAATGTTTTTGTTTTTGAATATGCCCATCGCTTAATAATAAACCCACCATTATACTCTTATGATAGCTTGTTATATTTATATTATCTCTTATTTTTTTAGTTAGTATCCCTTTTTGTAATCTAAAAAAACTATTGTCTTCATGATTCCAGATAATTAATTCATTCTTATTCTTATTGCTATTATTATTATTCACGTGAAAATCGTTAAAACTCCGACTAATTTTGAATAGAACCGAACCCTCAATAAATAAACGTAATTTATTATTATTGTTATTAGCCGAAGTACCGTTAAGACTTAAATTAGTACCGTGGGGAAGGCACCGATTTAGTAGAGGGCGACACTTTAAACTTATATCTTTTAAATATAAATCACTGGCCACAAACCCGCCCGCCATTCTGTTTATTTTTCTATATAAAATATTATTAGATAAGAACTGAGGTGGAGTATTTTCAACTTTAAATTTATATATCTTTAAAGCCATACTCAAGAATTTAAAAAATGAAATGGCGCACGTAGCCGCTGTGAAATATGCTCTTGTCAATAATTAAAAAATTTGTTTAATGAATTATTTGGACTATATCTTCATCCTTTACTTTAAACAATTAAACTTATCTTAATAAAAAAAAATAGCGGGCGGAAGGCTCCGCCGCCATAAATTTAATCAGGATAATATTTATTTGGATTAATCGCTCCGCTCCCTTGCTCACAACCTCATCTAAGAATGTCGAATAAGGTCTATGGAAAGGGGGGGGGGGGCCGTTTAAGTACCAGCGATATTTAAAGGAGTTAGGCGTGTTAGTCTCTGAGGTTCTCCTTAAGTTTTTTAATTTTTGCTAATCCGTCTAAAGTTAAATGCTCTTTTCGTTGAACAATTCGGTATGCTTTTCGCCATTTAATAAAGTTAATCCATTTACTAGCATTTAATAAATGATATTTATCAAAATAATTAGAGAATATATAAGCTGTTTTAAAACCAGTAGAGCTATAAGAATACATACCGTCATTAAATTGATAAACATTACCACCGAATTGTGTTTTTATTAAAATTAAAAGTTCCGGATTTTTTTGTTTTATTCGGAAGGGTAATGTAATATTATACCCAGACTTATGTGTTTTACTTTTATTAATAAAAATACCAAACGAACCGTCAGCATCTGAAAATCCTGCTAACCAATAATTTTCACTAAGATCAAAATTAGATTTAGGTAAGATAGAGATATTGTATTTTTCACTATATTTATGATTAATAATTTGATCAATTTTATTTTGACCTAATAATTTTCCATTAATTAAAGATAATACTTTTTTTAATCCTAAACTATGTCGTAAAACATATCTTACAGAATTTTTATTTTTTAAAAAAAGGACACTTCCGTATCCAATACGTTTTTTAATATAATAAGCAGAACTAATATCATCCATATGAAAAGCTATTTCAAATCTACTCTCTCCAAAACAAAAACCAAAATTCCCATCGCCTTCGATTAAACCTGCTAAATAGTAACCAAATTCTTCATCAGTGTCAGGTTTAATATGTTTTTTTAAATGATCACTAATAAAAATTTCTTTACTTATTAAGGGTTTATCAAAGTCAAATAATACTTCTACATTTTCATTTACATTATTTATTTTAGAAATAGCGTAAGCAATTGAAAATGAAAAGGGATTACCTGCTGATATTTTATTTTCAATTAAATTAAGGGCTCCGCCGGCAGTTATAAATTTAAATTTTGAATAAGAAATTAAGATTTTTCCAACTACGCTAAACGTAGGGGGACTTAATTTTTCTATTAAAAGAATAAAATTCCCAGCAAACAGCCAAATTATAATTAGATCTGTTACCAGATATAACGACACAAGCAAAGTATCTACCATTTAAATTTGTTAATATTTTTATATTATATATTAAAAAAATTTAAACGGACTATTTCTTATTCTAAATTAATTATAACTTAAAAAAATTAAAATTACCTTTATCCACACGAAAATTAGAAGATCATTGGCGCCCTCCTCCACAAACACAAACACAAACACAAACACAAACACAAACACAAACCCCTTTAGCGTCCTAATAAGTAGAAGTAGAAGTAGAAGTAGAAGTAGAAGTAGAAGTAGAAGTAGAAGTAGAAGAAGAAGTAGAACTTGCCCCGCCTAAGTGAATAAGGAAAGGCGTGCGAAAAATCGCCTAAAAGAGAGAATAAAAAATAAAGTCGCTTATTGGAGCCTATTTTACTTTATTAAGGGCACAAGCTGCTCTAACGAATACTAAAACCCTCTAAGATTAGAGTGACTAATAAATTTATAAGATTAGGGAGGTTTAGAATAGACTTTAGTTTTCCTGGGTTTTATTTAGAATTTTATCTTGTAGTCTCTGTGGATTTTCCTGCAAGTTTCCTGATATTCCAAAATTTTACGTAAAAAAAGTAGTAGTAGTAGAAGTAGAAGTATAAATAACGTATTGTATTACACATTAGATCCTTGCATATAGATAAAAATAATAATAATATTTCTATTATTAACGACGTAAATACATCTAAAGACCGATTTTATATAGCATAGAAGATATCATATATTTAGAAACTAATTCTTGAACTATAGGTAAACTTTTGGCGCTAATATATATACGAAGATTACCTTTAAGTCCTGATAGACCTGGAGCCTTAGGAGTAGTACATTTTATTTTTAATACATCTTTTAAATGATTAGATAAACGCATAGTATCAGAAGCTAAAAAATTTTAAGTACAAAGATAAATACCTTTACTTGAACTAAAAGAACCATCTTGCATGATCCAATGAGCTAAAGAAAGGGGCGTTAATAAATCTAAAGAATGAGGGACCACTTTAACTTTTATTTGTCTGGCTTCGCCCGCTCGCGCAACATAAAACATCATATAAAAATAAGTACAGATAGGCAAAGCTCTCGTCCACAAACACAAACACAAACCCAAAACAAAATTAAGAGAAATATAAGTTTTTTGGGTACGTTTATCATTATAACTATAGGTTCTATAATTAGCTATACAAAAATGTGAAAAAATAGAGTATAAGTGTAAAAAATATTCTTTAGCGTGAATAGATTGTATAAATCCAAAACGTGCATTTTTAGATCTAGTCGCCATTTCTAATTTAGCATCAGCCAGTAAAGATCCAAATATTATTTATTTTATTTCTTTATCATTATATGAAAACGCGCTAGTAATCCTATTTAACGAAAAATGTTTTATACTCCCGAGGTCAGTATCCACATTTTTAGTATTGGTATCATCTTTTTTTAAATTAGACTTACCTAAACTAAAAAAGTCAAAAGAACAAAAATTTTTTTTTAAGAAAGCTATAAATAATCTATATATGCCATAAAAAAACGAAAAATAGATATAAAATAAAACATCAAGACCTACTGAATACATGTGGTGACTCCATACAATAAAACCTAAAATTCCGATTGAAAACATAGCATAGCAGCAAATAAAACTCAAGTTCTTAAATTACTAGTGATAATTTGTTATAGTCCTATTTTTACTTAACTATTTGCCTGATAGGAAGGCCTGGCCACCACACTTTATCATTATTTATTCATTTTATCGCTCTCCACAAACACAAACACAAACCTCAGGTCGTTTGCGCGCGCCTTTAAGTATTCATGTTATAAATAATTCCTCTTATGGACTCAATACTTTTTTTTTCCATCTAATTTGAATTAGTCAGCTGCTTTCTTAAAACTTAAAAAATCTAAATCTTTTATATTATAAAGAGGAAACTTATAAAAATGAGGTATAATATTTTCATAAATTTTAATAAAGTCTTGTACATAAAAATCACAGCGATCTTTATTAGTACGGATATTTATTTTACCACAACCAAAAAATTTTACAAATAAATTCATTAATTCACTATCACGTGAATGTTGAGTTATATGAAATCTAAAATAAATTTGATTAGTTTCTGGGCGGATACCTATAAAAAATCCTACCTCGCCGGCTGTAAATCCCGAGACCCAATCAGGATGTAACTTTTAAGGTACGACCATGTTTGGTCTATCTGCTCCTATTATTCCAGGAAAAGCTGTTGAAATAACAGATGAAACTCCTCTGTTTATAGATGCATAATAGCTCAATATAATAGAAAATCCTGAAGAAGACGTAGACGTAGACGTAGACGTAGACGTAGACGTAGACGTAGACGTAGACGTAGACAAATGTTCTTTTGTAGACATTAATTGAACTACTTTATACCATAATAAAAAATTACATTTATTTTGAGTCAGTAAAGGGTAAGCTTCAAAATGTGGAATAATTACATTAATAAGATCTTCTATTTTTGTAACACGGTACACGCACTTAGATCTTTCTGGTCTAGTAGACACTAGTCCCACACCAAAATGTGCTTTAATTTGATATAAAATTGCAATGTCTTTAATGTGTAAATTAATTTAAAAACTTACTTTTACTCGCCAACTTAAATTAGAACGCTTCGTTATTATTACAGTAAAACAACCTTCGGCATCAGAGAAACCAGTAATCCAATTTGAAGGCAAAGGATTTAATGGTTTTATTTTATCTTTAAGAATTTTACTGCTAAAATGTCGTTTAATTTTATCGCTCCTAAATAATATTTCTTCAATTTTTTAAAATTTTGAATAAAGTATGAACCTACTAATTAAAAAGCTCACTCTCTAGAAGTCTTCAGATCATCATCTAACCTTATTTAGTTTAAGAAAGGTGTTATTAGAAATAATAACCAATTTATATTTTACTTATACCTATAATCACTATAATTTATTTATATTACTTCAATGAGTCTTTTATATTTTATTGAAAAATATGATTTTATAGTTAAAGAGAGGTAGTGGTAAATCAAGTAGTAGTAGTAGTAGTAGTGTAGCCGGGAAAAATAGGACCCCTTATAATTAGATGTTAATAAGTACAATAAGGGATCCGATCCGCTGCTACGTATTTGCCAAATGTTTAGTAACTATAAAAGGCTGACTTGAATTTTAGAGCTGGACTTTTTCTTAATTATTGAAAATTCTTTACGTAAAGTCTCTGAGGCAAATAAATATTGCTGTTGCCTTCTGATCTATTTTCTTATTTAAAATAATTCTTTAAAGATTTAACTATAAAAAAAGTACTTAAAGATTTTAAAAATATTATCAGAAATACAGTAAAGTTTATCTTCATATATTAAATTTAGAAGGCCTAAATAGACCATCCCTATGTAACCAAATACTGGTTTTCCAGAGAATGCAGATACTACGTGTGATACAACACCAAATCCTGGAATTATTAAAATATAACAATTATTTTGGATAATAAAAATAATCAAAATTAAATATGACTTATTAAGTATAATCACTCAATAACTCACGTTATTGTTAGGACTTTATCTTAAACTGCTGAGCCATTAATAACAAGATACGCGTCGGTACTTCTGTTTCCACGAAAACTCAAAAATCATGACTAGGCGACAATTGCGTGCGCGGAGCGAGAGGACATTTCCAGGTAAATGTCATCTCGACATCCTCCTTTAAAAATAGCACGCCTCCCTTTGCCCCTAAAGGCTTTTGTCTGGCTACTATTACTATTACTATTACTATTTTGCTCGCTTCGCGCCCCCCGCAGTGTCGACAATCCCCGTATTTAAAAAAGGAGTTGGCCGATTTGTATTTGTATTTGTGGAGTAGAAACGCGGTACTAGGCTAAGGAGTCTTTCTGTTCATTGTGTGTTTAAGCTTAGTAATTTTTGTTAATCCAGACATATTTAAATGTTCTTTATTTTGAATGATAATATAAGCCTTTCTCCATTTTAAATAATTAACATGTTTAGAAGAAAGTAAATGAAAAGTATCAAAATAATTAATGACTTTTTTAGCTGAACCAAAACTAGTAGAACTGTAGTAATAAGTATCTTGACTTTTTCTATATCCGATGTAACCTCCTAAAAAGTGTTTAATTAAAATCAATAAATCCTTTTTTTTTTGATCTATTTGAAAATTTAACCGTACTTCAGTTTTTGGATTTCTATTTATCAATTTTATTTGAAAACTAGCGTCTGCATCAGAAAATCCAGATAACCAATAATTATTTAAATTAACATCGGTATTAACGTTAAAGTGAGTAAATGTTTTAAAATAAGAGTTTAACAAAATATTATTTTTAATTTGATCCAACTTATTTTGAGATCTTATTTTTCCATTTATTAAATCAAGTACTTTCTTTATTCCTACTTGCTTAGATACTACTAAAATTACTGCTTTTTTATTTTTAACTTTATAAACATTCCCGTAGCCTATTTGTCCTTTAATATAATAGGCTAAATAAACATCTAGTTCATTAAACACCACTACTAATTGAGGAGTTTTAGAAAAATGACCGTGCCCATCTATTAATCCAGCTAAGTAATGACCCAAATCATTATCATTGATTGGTTTTAAATGAGTAGGTACGTGAATAGATATTTTTTTAATTGCAGATTTGTCGCATAAAGTCTCTGAGGTGTTTTCGTTAACATTTTCTACTGTTACAAAATTACCTGCAGATTGACTTCTTTGTTTTAACATTGTTACTATAACCTTAATTAATTTTTTAATCAGGTGGGAGTATTTAAAACTAACCCATATGGGTAAAGAAGTTATTCCCGCACATAGCAACATTAAGAAGCCTATTTGTCTGACTTCTGGGTGCAATAAAAATAAAGAGTATTATAAATATTTAAGTTACGGGGCTAATTTTTTTTTTTTTAATTTCTTTATTTAAACTGGACTATATCTTTATCCTCTTATTTATCCTCTTTCTTTCCATTTTGTTTCAAATGATAACCAAGATTTATAAATGGCAGAATCAGGGGTATTTTTATAGGCTTTAAGTTTTTTAAGTTCATGAAATAGTGGGACTAAGAAAAGTCTTTGTCGTTTATGGCTTCGACTTGGTATAACTTTAATATAATTTAAAAAAGTGTTAATATCTTTTGAACTTTGAATAGTCCACTTGAAATAACCATATCCACTTTTATCGAAGTAAATGTTTCCTCCAAAGATTAATTTAAAAATTTTAATATTCTCTTCTAATTTATTAGAGACAGAAATAGTAAGTTGAGGGTTATTATTTTTAAATGAATAAGTGATGGTACCATCTGCGTCAAAAAAACCTGAAAACCAGCCATTATTTATAGAAATCGTGTTAGGATGAATAATAGGAATATTAAGTATTAAACATAATTTTCTAAGTTGCTCTAATCTTGCTGAGTGTCTTATATTACCATTTATTCGTTCAATTAAAGCAATCATACCTTCTTTATGATGAAGTCTATAACGAACAGCTTTTACTCCTGCTCTTTTTTTAATTGAACCGCCTAATTTTTGTTTAATTTGGTATAATGCATGTTCATCAGCTAAAGTCATAGTTATTTCACAACTAGTATAACCAGCTTTACTTACTAATAAACTACCATCACCATCTATAAGTCCTGATAACCATTGATTTCAATATAAATCAAAATCAGAAAAAGGTTTAGAGGATAATGGACGTATAGTCTCTGAGGTTCCTACTAAATTATTTTGTTTTAATAAAACATTTTTGGTTACCGGCTGATTGACGTTCAGACCTAAATTTGTTACTTTATGGGGATAAAAAATAGTATAAAAAGGATTACCGCTTATACATAAAGTAGATAAGTCAGAATTTGTAGTTTCCCAGCATATAGTCCATTTCATTAGATCTATTACTATACCCAAGGGCCATTGTTGACCGAAGAACCCATTTCTCCAAACCTAATTTTAATATTAATAAATAACATTTCTCAAATTAGGACCCTGTACTATCTCTGATAAATAAAACCCTAAAATGGCGGGATGTGCAAAGGGGAGCCATAAAATTTAGTTTAAATTTAGCTTCTTAAATAGCCTTGTGTTCATTATAAGATTTATCTAAAAAAAAAATAAATGAAGGAGAAACCGACTGTACATTAAGCACCGTTTCAGGTACCCACCAGTGACCCAGTCTGTAGCAATTTATTAGAAAATTGACGGTCTTTAGCTGAGATATCTTTTAACCGTTAAAACACTAGCATCGCCCAACAGAAAAATAAACCTTTTTATTTCTGTACCCCTTCCCTGTCAGGAAGGGTTGACAACTTCCCCTTAGAAAAAAGATAAGGCGGGCTTATTTGTATTTGTCGCGTAGCGAGAGCCCCAAATTTACTTTCTTCTAATAGTTATATAAATCTTATTGTCAGGACTAGAAAAGAATTTATGATAAAGAGTCTTAATTAAGAAAACTTGAATAAACCTTGTAATAAAATATATTATACAGGCACACCTGCTCTTTATTTAAATAAAATCTTACGATTTTCTCTTCTCTTTTTTCCTAAAGTAAACAAAATAGTTTTTATTTTTATTTAAAATTAATCCCAATTATTATTAACTTTACTTGCTAAAACTTTCAAGGATTCTCTTAATGTAGAATTTAAATGATCTTTGTTTTCTATTTTTCTATGAAGTTCTTTCCATAAAATATAGCTTTTTAATTTTTTACTTCTTAAAGGGTGTGTATCGAAATAAGGAAATAATTTTATTAAATCATTAAGTCCTCCTACTCTATAATAATAAGTATTTTTAGAATAATGATTTCTCACATAACCAACCAAAAATAAGGATAAAAAGTGATTTAGAACATATTTATTTTCAATTTTACTTTGGGCTATATCAAATACTATTTTATATTTATTATTTAGATTAGAAAGAGACACAGAAAAACAACCTTCACTATCTGTAAAACCGCAGATCCAATCATCTTGTAAAGTAGGAAATATTTCAATACTTTCTTTAAAGTTTGAAGAATTATGAATAATAGGGTATTTGATAGTTCCTTTTTGATTATAAATATTAAGTAATAATAAAAAATTTTGATAGTCACATCTCTTACTATATGTCACTAAATTATTATTAAAAAGTGTCGCAATAAGATATAATCCCTTTTTATCTTGAACAACAAAACGAGAGGTAGTTTTTCCTTGTTTTATAACTTTTCCAAATCCTAACATCTTTTGGATCATATTGAGTACTTGAATATCACGGGTGTCTTGAGTGATAACAAAAGATAAATATCCTCTAGTTGCTTTGATAAAGCTACCATTTCCTTCGGTAAACCCTATTAACCAAGTTAAAAATAAAAAATCAGGAGCCTTTTTATTTAGTAATCGTTCATATTCGTTTATAAAAATAGTAAAATTAAAATATCTTTTAGTATCAGAAGAGTGATACTTTGCGGGAATGGCCAAGGGGGTTTTGTAGTTGTAGTTGTAGTTGTAGTTGTAGTTGTAGACATAGATATTTTTTGAAAAAAAGTTAAAGTTTTTTTTAGAAGCTTTATAAAGTAGAATAAATGGCAGCGAATTGTAATTGTAATTGTCGACATGTGGCGTAGCCAGAGCCAGAAAACTATTTTGTATTTTAAAGAAAAGGTGTTGATAAAGTATTGGATCACCTCCTCCAGCGGGGTCGTAGAAGCTAGTGTTGAAGTTTCTATCTGTTAAAAGCATTGTTATTGCCTTTTATATTGTCTCACTTACATAGAAGCATATGTTAAACTTTATTAAGTTAACTCAAGAGTAAAAAACTAAATAAAACAATAAAAGGTTATAAGGTATAATCTTACTTTAGCTTTTTTAATGGTTATTTTGTGTACAACTTTTTTTAGATTAATTAAATTAAGTCGCTACATCTGGCCTTGGCCAAGCGGTATTCTTAAGGCGCCATATTTTAGATATCTTTTATTTTATAAGCTAAGCAAGATAATAAATTATTAGAAGGTATGGCTACATTCTTAAATTGTTATTATTAATTTGATACTCAAGGTGGGCGCTCTAATATTCACATATTAGTTTGGACTATATCTTATTTATCTAAATTGTAAAAATTTTGTAGATGATCCCAAATAAAATTAATTCTTTTATCATTCATATTAGACTTAATACATATGATTTTTTCTATTGCTGATTTATTAGTATGTTCACCTGATTTAAAAAACTTTAGTACCTCCAACCAGTCTTTATAATCTAAGTATTTTGTACCGAATAAAGGGTAATGATTAAGATAATCTTCTAACACTATATTACCCTTTAAGCTAGTGGTTCTAATTCGATATTGTGGCTTAGGTCTATCCATTCTAATAGATTTTACTACAGTTAACAAATAAATAGCAATATTTTCTAAAAAATAAAGATTATTTCTACCATTGTGATCCACTTGTCTTTGAGATAATTCAAATTTACACTCTAATTTAGGATAACGAGAAGACGTAGACGTAGCCATTGAAGTTCGTACTGAAAAATGACCATCGGATTCAATAAAGCCTGAGAGCCAACTATTAGACATTAAAGAACTACTATCTAATTCTTGTTTTTTAAGATTTAATTTTGAATTTTTATTATTTAACCAATCTATTAAATTTTGGAAAGCATAAAATGTAGGTGTTCTTAATTTCCCGTTAATTAAGTGGACAATTAAGATTAATCCTTCAAGATTGTTAATAGTTAAAATATAAGCATTTACACCTTTTTTACGTGAAATAGATCCATTTCCTAAATTTTTCTGGATTAATAAGGCTAAAGGCAAATCTTTTAAATGAAAGACTATTTGTATTGAAGGATAATTTAGCTTTCCTTTTACAGACCTCTCAGTGTTTGGTACAATTATTGAACCATCACCTTCAATTAAACCTGTTAAATAGTAAGAAAAATTAAATAAATTTGTATTATCTTGTAAGACAAAAGGCGGACCCGGGATTGTGGCCCGGGGGGTTGTGGATTTGTAGCGGAGCCATATATTTAAACAATAGATGAATTCTGGCGTATAGTCTCTGAAGAGCCCTAATAAATTAAAATCTGTTAGGTTTCCTGCTGATTGTGTTATTATTTTTATATATAACAGTTCCCAGCAATTGGCCAAATTTAAAGCCGGCACAATATTTAATACACCGGCTAATACTGGCAGTGATAATAATAATAATATTGCTGTTACAAATATAGCCCATACAAATAAGGGCAATGTATGTAATGACATACCAGTAGTTCTCATATTAATTACAGTTGTTATAAAGTTAATTGCCTACTAAAGACAGGATAAACATTTTAAGATTTATTTTATGGTCGCTTACCCTTTTTTAATTTATAGGATGAAAAAGGAATAATATACGGTCTAACTAATTCACGAAGTTGTTCCATTGATTTCGCACTTATATAAATACGCGGCTTACCATTATTAAAATGTAATTTACAATCTAAATCATACCGTATAATTAGAATATTAATAAGTCGTACTACATCTTGAACAGTAAAACCATCAGTACATAGTGTTAAACCGTACTGATTTGATAAGCCATCACACATAATCCAATGTGCTAAAGCTAGAGGTGTAAGATGATGATATAATTCAGCTCTAATAAATTTGTCTTCATTTTCAATAAATAAATCATGTTACTGGTTCAAAAAAGGATAACTTCTAGTTTCAAATACTAATCTTCCATGTCTTTTATTCCCTAATTTCACAAATTCAAAACGAGGTATAGAGGGACAATAATGTGAAAGAGTAGAAAAAACTAGCCAAAGGTATGGTAAATTATTAATAGACTGTTTAAAACTGATTCTGATATTATGACTGCCTCTACGTCTACGGCCATTAAAATTAGCATCTCCTAATAGTATTCCAATGAACAAACTCAAACAGTATGAGTTAATATAAGTACAATCCCTAATAAACTTAGTAAGTCTAGGAAGACCTAATGTAGAGTCTAAATTAGTATTAAAGGGCACTAATTTTTTGCAATGACTTAGCGGAAAAAGATAAATGTCTATTTTTTGCCATTTATTAACTTTCACTCCAACAGGTAAGAGTTACATATACTCTATATTGTTTTCTGTCTTTAGCTGGACTTTTTCTTGATAAAAAGGGTGAACTTTTTAAAGCTTCGTAAAGTCTCTGAAAAATAAAATATTTCTGCTTATTTTGCAAAATTTTATGCTGTTACTTTAAAAAAGTTATAAAATTTCTGGTACATTTTAAGCACTTAGAAGCAATTGTGTTAATTTTATTTCTAAAAAAACCGGCACAGTTAGTACCTAATAGTGATGAAACTCCAGCAAGATGTAAACTAAATATAGCTAAATCCACTGAACCTCCAGAGTGAGATTGTATAGAAGCTAAAGGAGGATAAACCGTCCAACCTGTACCAGCACCGTTTTCAACTAATGAACTTAAAAGTAATAATATTAGTGAAGGAGGTAAAAGCCAAAATGATACATTATTTAATCTAGGGAATCAATTTTACATCAGAAATTTCTTACTGATTTGGTCTATTTCTTCATCCAAACTAATTAATTTAATTTAGGAATATTAAAAGAGAAAAAAAAAAAAATTTTTTTTTTAATGCTAATTACACTAAAGTTAAAAAATTTTTGGAGCTTAGCGTTTAAAATATTAAAAAAAAATACATTCTAACTATACTTTATAAATATTTATATTAAGTCTCTGAAGAAAAAACATAACAACAAAAAAAAATTTTTTTTTTTTTTAATTTTTTTTTTACAAGGCGGCTGTACCCTTTAATTATAGAAGGCCCCGCCTACCTTCCTTCCTAACCTAAAATTTAGGCAAACCTAATGGGATAAAGGTCACGTCTTCTAATTTTTTTTTCGTTAGGGATGGGACGGGGGATTTATAAGGAGCCAGTGCGGGATTTAGCATCGAAGCGATTAAAAGCCGAACGGGTCCGGAAAAAGGGGAGCGCCAATAACCCAAGCATATTTAAGGTAGGGCTTTATCCTAGTTTACTAAATTCTAGTGTACTACTTTACTTTTTGATATGAATTTTTTCTTGCAAATTGCCCCTATATATAAAACTTGTTACATCTATTACTATGATCTTCTGCTTAATAAACAAATAACAAACATTTTTAGTTAGTCTAAGATTTCTTAATTAAGGTTTACACCAAAAACAAAGATAAAAATCCATGACGCCTGTGCACAAAACAAAAATTATCATAGATAAATATTGCCTTTGCCTGTGGACATTTATTGACTGTGGCTGTATTGTTGTTTGCCTACTCCACGAGCTTTTTTTGGGGGGGTTAATAATTAGAATTAGAAGTAGAAGAAGGGTGGCGACACTACGCCTAGCCTAAAAATATTTTTATAAGTATATAACTGAAGTCTAATTAAGAGTATTTTATATCTGTTCTCTTCGTTAAAACAAATTATTAAAGGGTTTCCATGCATATAGCTAAGTCATAATAAACCTTATTACTAAGGTAAACGGCATTCCAAAATTTTTAAATGATCCCAATTAAAAAAATGTCTATTATTATTCATATTATTTTTTGCTTTATAGATAATTTCTCGAAATATTAAAAAGTTAGATAGACTTTCGCCTTCTTTTTTTAAATGACTTTTCTGAAAAATAATTCTAAAAGCTTTTTTCCATTCTAAAAAGTCTAAATATTTGCTACTTAATAAAGTATATTTATTTAAATAATCAATTAATATTTTAGTAGAGTTTTGATTTTCTACTCTTATTATATAATAAGAATTTTTATAATTTAATCGAGTTCGAACAGCTAATTTAATATTTAAAAATAAAGAAATTTGATTTAATATAGTATAATAACTTTCTTGAGTTTTAGGGTAAATCATTCGCTGTTCTAAGCTAAATTTACAAATGATTTGTTTTAAAGAGTATCTAATATAAAACCCACCATCAGCATCTATAAAACCAGCTAACCAACTATTTAAATGTAAAGGACTATTATCAATAGATAATTTCTGAATATCTATATTAAATTTATTATTACAAAAATCAATTAACTTATGTAGCTGCTCGATTTTAGGTGTTCTAAACTTTCCATTAATAAGACTAATTATTTTTTTTAAAGTATTTTTTTCTGAAAATCTTAATTCTATAGAATTAGTCTTTCTATTTGCAATAAATCCTTTCCCTAAATAATTTAAAAGACTTTCTGCTAAAGGTTTATCTTTTATATTAAAAGTTATTCCTAATATTACTCTACAAGTTTTTTCATTAGTGATAGATATATAACCATCTCCCTCTATTAAACCTGCTAAATAAAAACCTAAATATTCATCTATATTATTAACATTTTTATTTATATTTAAATTAGACTCTGTGGATATAGAATGAAAAAATCGTTTAGATAAATTAAGATAATTAAGAATATTTGAATAATTTGTAAAAATTTTTGCCATGTCCGGAGCCCCTAATTGTACAGGAACTAAATAGTTCCCAAATCCACCTACCATTGCAGGCATAACCATAAAGAAAATCATAATAAATGCGTGAGCTGTAACGATTACATTAAACAGTTGATGATCTCCTTGTAAAAACTGTACTCCTGGTGCTGATAATTCTAATCTAATTAGTACAGAAAAAGCTGTTCCAATCATACCAGCAAAAACAGCAAAGATTAAATAAAGCGTTCCTATATCTTTGGCATTAGTAGAAAAGAGCCATCTGTTCATATAAATTATCGCTCTTTTTTGCCCTAACCGACAAAGACATGATTCAAATAAAGTGAATAAAAAAAAAATTTTTACTATAACTTTATTATTAGACAGTATATAAACATTAAGATCTTTTCCTAATTTGTATTACAGGTTGAATTAATTAATTTTAAGATCTGTTTTTAGGGTGGCATGGGGATTATGTATTAGATATAATTTTCTGGGTTTTATTAGGAGATGGTACTCAGTGTTTAAAGATACTGATATTTAAGATACACGGTTAATATAGCACGGTCCATACAAGCTTTTGAACCAGAAGCCTTCTCTTTAAGAATCCAGGCTACATCTTTTTAAAGATCAAGGATACTTCTTCTTCTACTTCTACTTCTACTTCTACTTCTACTTATTTTTAATAAAAGGGACCCTTCCTACTGGGGGGAAGGCAGATGTCAGAGGTTAACCATCACGAACCTGCTATTTTTGTTTGTTTAGGCGAGCTCAGCTACATAAAAATAAATATGTGTCATTTTATAAATTAAAAAAAAATTATTTTGGAGGCTTTAAGCCTAAGGGTTAAATTTTTATTACACTACTACTACTAATTTTTTAATATCCATTTTTAATTTAAGAAAATAATAAATAAATAGGATTGAACCTCAACATTAGATTTAATTATTTTTTTTTATAAAATTAAAATTAAATAACGGTTAACTGCAATCTTAAAAAATAAGTATAAAACACGTAAAATTTTTCGATTATTTTGGAGACAATCTTATACTTTTATAATTAAAATTTAGGCGAACAGGGGCTTAGTAAGATAAAATATTATTAAAAAAAAATGATCTATTTAAATTATCGCCTGTTACATAACTTAACAAAACCTAAAAAAACTATTAAGACAATTATATAAACATTTTTTTTTTAGATAGACCCAGTTTCTAAAAAAAAGGTTTGGCGCCGACAAGGGGTTAAATATAAATATTAAAAAAAAAATAAATTATGTATATAGTATTAAGAAAGCCATCATTAAGCTAAATAATCCAGTTGCTTCCGCTAAGGCGAAACCTAGGATTGCGTAAGCGAATAATTGTGGTCTTAATTGAGGGTTTCTAGCTGTAGCTGTAATTAGCCCAGAGAAAACTACTCCAATTCCAACTCCAGCACCGACTAAACCAATAGTGGCTAAACCTGCTCCAATGTATTTTGCTGCTGCTAACATTATAATGTTAAATATTATTTTTTGATCGCGTCTAAAAATTAAAAAAAAAAATTTTTTTTTACCTAGAGAATAAAAATTAAAAAAAAAAGTGCATGTTATTAAATTTAAAATTTAGAAGAGTTACCTCCTTTGCAAACCTTAAGGTTTTAGGCAATAAAATTAAATGGACTTAAATGTTATAAAGATTTTTAACCTTCCTCTACGTACCCCCCCTACCAAAGCTTGTGCATTAGGGGACTTTTTTTTTACAAGAAATAGCCTTCCCTTAAGGGTTAGCTTGTCCTTGTAGATATGCCTCTAAGTGTTGCCCCTCCTCTACGTACCCCTCCCTTTCTAACTTAGGCGAGGGGTAGGGGTAAAAGCTTTAGGGGGGGGATATAAGGGGTTTTGTCTCAAAAATTTAATCAGTCAAAGCTAATAGATTTAGAGATTAGGGGGTAAATCATGTCGTTAAATCATGTCGTAAGATTACAGGTGTTCATTTTTCAATTATTAATATATTTTTAAAAAAATAAATAGTAGTTTCCCCTCCCTTAATCGCTTAGGCTACTTATCGCTTAGGCTACTTATCGCGTAGGTATTGTCGGGGGTGGGGGGGGGTTCTATTTTTAAAAGGGTTCAAACGGCGGGCGAAGAAGTAGAAGTATTGTGGAGCCATAAGTTTTTTAATTACTAACCGCTTACTTTATATATTTAAATTATTAGAAAATTAATTATATATTTCTTCAACCAAACTGTAGTATTAATTTTATTAGTTGAGCCGCGGAGATGGAGATGTAGCGAGAGATTTAGATTTTTTTATGGCTTACAGATTAAAGTATTGACAGAGTGATTAAAAAAAAATTAGCTTAAATTTAAAAAGACCTTTACACAAAATTAATGATTCCGGGAGGGGGGCTGGTGGTATTTGGGTGATTAAAAATGATTTAGTAAAGCAAAGAAGTAGAAAAGAAGTAGTAAATCAAATAAAAGAAAAGGTAAAGTGCTTTTATTTCCCGTCTTACGAGGGGACATTAAAGTGTGTATTTGTAATCTTTATTAAGAGCTCTCGCTACCAATCCGCGGGTACATCATGTAAAATATTTATAACTTCAATGTTTGCAAAGCGAGCGGAGCCGGCGGAGCCTGATTCTTATTTATCAAAAATATGACTAGTTGTAACTGTAAAACTAAAAGCACCTCTTTTATTTTTAAGAGTTATTCTAGAAGAATCAGTAAAGTTCACTTTACCTCTGGCTAAACTTCCTATTTGAAGAGATTGTACTGTAAATCTTGGAACAACTCTTTGTGTTATAAGACGTCCGCCTAATCTTACTTTTATACCTGATAAATATGAAGGTATAATAGAAAAATTTTGTGTTCTAACCATCTTAGTAGGATTACTAATAGTGGCAGTATATAATAATTTCCGCATAATTTGTCTAAAGTCTTTAGTTTTACAACTTAAGCTTAATACTTGTGCGAGAATATTGCTTTCATGGTAAGGATATTTTAATCTAACTAAATCCAATATAATTGTTTTTTTAAACAATTTTTCTAAAGTAAAAATTAAATATTTAAATTTTTCTTTATTTAAAGAAACGATTGTAGATACTTTTCTATCTTTTAAAATTTTAAGACTTTCTGTGTGTTTATTTGGTTGTTCAGCGAACGATTGGTAGACATCTAATATAGGTTCTTTCGCATCTACCGATCCGCGAGATATAGATATCAGACTTTCCTCAACTTGAGAGCCAAGGTTCGTAGACTGAGAGTGAATATTTTCATATTCAGGCTTGTTAATTTTAATATTCTCTTTAAGGGGTTTTCCAGGTACGTCTTTCATTATACTATTATTATCTTGTGTAATATTGTGTAGATCTCTTAACAAGGATTCTAATTGATCGTATTGCTGAGATAATTTAGAAAAATCCAATTTTAAAAGATCCAATGATGTATTATACTCATAAGGTTTGTAAAAATTACCGTTAGATGATCTTAAATTTTCTATCACGCCTGGATACTTCTGTCGTGTCACGTTATTATTTGTAGAGGAGCTTAATCGCTCCAACTGTTCAGACGAATTCGACGACTTGTGGTTGTGGGCGTGGGCGTGAGCGTGGACGTGGGCGTGGGCGTAGCTAGATGTAGAGTGTGTTAAAAGGGCCTCTTCATTAAGAGGTACACAGGGTTGTCCTACAGTTAATCCTTTGAAATATGATATTGGATAAGGTATACCTATAAAATTATTATCTTCTTTCCATTTAGCAATAAAAAGTTTAATTTTAAATTGTTCCATTTTTATTTTAAAATTTCTTCTAAGAATGATTTCTTTATATAATTTTTCATCGCTTCTTATGTATTTGTGTAAAAGTTTATGAATTCTTATTTTAGTTTTTGAAGGTACTACATAATAAAACAACCGTATTCTTATTTTATCGGGATAAATTTCTAATACAGGAAAACTTATTAAACTCGAAAGAGTTTTAAAAAAAGATTTTAAATATTTATAAAGAGAATTTAAATCTACTTTCTTAATATTCTTATTAAAATTATAACTTATTAACTGAGAACCAGATAAAAAATTATTGAAAGTATATTTGGACTTTAAATTTTCTTTTTTTTCGTTCAAATAAACGAATAAGAGTTTATCTCATAGATCTGGGGTATAAATTCCTAAACTAATTAATTTATTAAATTTGCGGGACCACAGTTCTCTCCAATCTCCTTCAGTCAATTTATTTATACTTATTCTACTTCTACTTCTACTTCTACTTCTACTTATAATTTTTCGGCTTCGGCTTAGTGTAGTAGGAGTTTTATAACCTTCCCCCTCCACATTCACAAATACATTTGAGTGGAACAATTCCTTAGCGATTAATGTTTGTGAAGGGTGAGAAAGATATAATGATCTTTTATTACTTTTCTTATTATAATTCTGAATAGAAGATGTATTAATTCCTTTATTATAATTATCTAAAAATATCCAATTATTATTATTTCTCATCGAATATTTTATAGTTTTAAAGAATTTAGAATTTTTAGGTATAAATGGTATTATTAATAAAATGGATTTATAATTATTATTTACATTATTATATACTTTAATATACTCATCCATATTATTTGATAATTCTGAACTAGCATATGTGTTAAGAAATATCATACTACAAATAATAAAAAATATTAAATATATAATATTCTTTTGTTCGCTATCGCTAAAAAATATATCGCCCCGCTCAAAAACCCTTGCCCATAAGGTTGTGTGTGTGGAAAAGGGGGGATTGTGCTTGTCATTGTGATTGTGATTGTGCACAATGATATTATCAGAATATTTAAATTTATTTAAAATATAATCAGTAATTAAAAAAAGGTGTACAGTAGACACTAATAAATAAATAATCAATATTCCAAATCCATCAGCATTAGAAACAATATAATAAAATTTATATACAAGAGAAATAAAATATATAAAAATATTAACATTTAAAAAATTAATATTAGGATAAACATTTAAATTAAATTTACATATTAAAATATTTAATCTTTGTAAAGTACTGACCCAAAAAAATAATGTGGACATAATATTATTTTTAAATTTAGTGTCATTATTTTTTGTAGATGTAGAAAAAGGAGTATGCGAGTTAATTAAACCGTATTTATTTTTAGTGAATTTAATAATATTTTGATTTATTACAAGACGTCGCGATGACCGATTAATTATCTGGTGACCTATTGACGAATAGCTAACAGATGGATAAGCTATCCCCACAAAGATGTACCGTAACCGTCCAAAAAGATGTAGATGTAGATGTACACAAGTAGTAGAAGTAGAAGTAGCCATCACCTTAAGGGTTAGAGAGGCTAGAGGTAAAGTATTTTTGTGAAAACTTAAATATTTAAGTTGGTTATTAAAAAGATTTTTCATTTTTATATAAAGTGATATTTTTTTTTAGAATTTTTACGATTAACTTTAGCTTTTATTTTTTATTAAAAATATCTGTAAGTAAGTTAATTTTATAATCTGAATTTGTTAATAATGATTTTAATCTTACCTGGTATTTAGCAGATTGAAGAGTGTTATTAACTCTACTTATTTTTTTTTTATTATTAATATTAACATGGTGGCGGAGCAAGAGCTAACAATGTGAATTATTTACTAAAAGGAGTAGGAGTAGGAGTAGGAGTAGGAGTAGGAGTAGGAGTAGGAGTAGGAGTAGGAGTAGGAGTAGGAGTAGGAGTAGGAGTAGGAGTAGCGAGGGATTGATTTAGTAAGCTTCGCTAGTTTAACTGTTACTGTAAAAAAATTTGTTTGTTTTTTATTTTTTTTTTTAATATAAAAGATTGAAATAAAACTTAACGAATGTTATTTTACACCAAAAATCTGGAAGCTTTTTATTTGTGGTTTTTTTTAATAAGAGTAAAGAATTGATCTAGATAAGGATCTTAGTAGGGATAGATATGATAGGTATTCCTCCCTTACATCTTACCTTTTCGCTTCGCTAAATTATGAAGATTACTCTGTAAAAAAAAAGGGGTACTACGCTAAATGTTAGAGCTTTATCTGGGGATTTGTGTACTACTGTTTTTATTTATTAGTCACCTTACATGGTATTCTCTGCGTGCGCAGATTAAGAAACCACCTTAATACAATAACTGAATATAAATCTATTTATAACCTTAGATAGAATAAGATAAAAGTATAAAGGAATTAAACACTTTCAGATATTTATAACCGACTTTTTAAATCTTTTCAATATTTATTTATATTAAAAAAAACTAACATTAAATACTACACGATTCATCTGCCAGCTTCCTTTTTGGTTAAAAAGATATTAAATTTTTATAAAATTTATATTAATAAAATTTAGTAAATTAACTATATTTAAAGGATTCAATAAAAAAAAATAGAAATTAAAATAATATACCCCCCCACAAGACGTTGTCGTTTGCACAAGGTTCAAGCTTCAAGGTTCAAGGTTCAAGGTTCAAGGCACAAGGCACAAGGAAAAAACCACCGCCTAAGCGATTAGTAGTCTAAGCGATTAGTAGCCTAAGCGATTAAGGGAGGGCGGCGGAGCCCTTGTTTTAATATTTTATAGTTCTTAATTAGAATAGCTATTTAATATTATATATTAAAGTTTAGATTATTTAAATTGTGTCTGGTAGGCCCGATTCGAACGAGCAAGATCTTACTCCCAAAGTAAGCAACAAACCTATTTGTTTGCTACCAGTAATTAGTTTAAAAAAAATAAACTAGCCCTAGCCGCGCCCCTTTACCTTATGGGCACGGGAGAGCGATAGTATATCCACACATTTTAGCTCAGCACCAATATATATTTTCTTATAGTTTTATAAAATTAATTGAACAAATAAGACTCAGATAAAAAAAAAAGGTTAACAGATTCTTAAAATACCTTAGCAACTAAAGTTTTTAGTTTTATAATATTAAAAAAAAATAAGAAAATTTTAAGTATACTTATTAGTAAATAAAATAAATCGTAATAAGTTATCTAATTAATCTTACGCTGAGAGCGAAAACTTAATTATTTATCTAGTAAAAAAAAAAAAGATATAATACTACTTAAATATTAACGGACCTGGTGAGATTCGAACTCACGACCTATTTTTCACAGGTTCTCGTTTTCAAGACGAGTGCATTCAACCGCTCTGCCACAGATCCTCATTTTTCTATTTACAGTTAAATTTTTTATACTTATAAAATAGTCTATAAATGCATAAAACAGAATTTTATTTTTTTATGGAAAAGGATCAAATGTGTGTTTAAACTTGGTGGATTTTTTAAACGTCCTCCTATGGCCTCTTAGTTTGGGCGTGTCTTTATCGTTTATTATATTCTGAGTATTCTGTTCTGAACCAATCTGAATGAAAATATGACAGTTTTCTTTACCTCCCTTTCTCGGTTAGGCTACTAATCGCTTAGGCTACTAATCGCTTAGGCTACTAATCGCTTAGGCTACTAATCGCTTAGGCTACTAATCGCTTAGACGGGGGGGGGGTTGTCCTTGTGCAAACAACTGGTGCTTGTGGGGGGGGGAAATAATAGGGAGAGGGAAATTTTTGTACACTTTTGTAATGTAGCCGCGGAGATGTAGCGAGAGAGAAAAAGAATTTTTTTTTTTAAGTAATAATAATTTTTATTAGATTGATAGATTATTCGAAGAGTATAGAGGTCAGTTAAAATTTTTATAGTTTATTTTTTATAAATTAGAATTTTACGTGGAGGACTGAGTCTAAAATAATAGTTTAACCGATATTCCCAATTAAAAATAAAAAGAAACACGGAATGGGACAGGACGAAATAATATTTTAATAAATTAGCTTATTTTATAAAGTCATACATCATTGCCCAAGGGAACCATGAGTAGTTAACTATTAAAATCTCTGATTAATAAAATACTTTATAATTTTACTAATTTTGGAGTAGCTCTTACTCTCCACAAACATCCAAAAACCTTTATCGCTTAGGTGGGGGGGTACCGTTTTGTGGTTTGTCTTTTGCTTGTGGGGTAGGCTTTTTTGTTTTGTTTGTTTTGTGGCGCTGCAATTTAAGTATTATGTAATTAAAAAAAAAAATAAGATTAGATGAAAGAGTTAAGATCTCAAGCTCCAAATATAATCGCGAATTTACCTTAAGGGGAGGGATCTGTTACCGGGCCGTAACCGTAAAAAAGAAGTAGGCGGGCGGCTTTACCAGCCTTAAGGGGTGTAAGGTGTGGAGGGCTCCGCCGCCATAAATCAGAGAATATTTTTATAAATGTTGAAAGTGGAAAATATAATACCCCTGATCTTAGAAATGGGACAAGGTCTTATACTTTGGGTTACTTTAAATATTAGTCCTATTCTAACTAGGCTATTAAGAGGTGAAATATTAAAAAGGTAAAAGGAGGGAAAAATTTAAATAATCTCATATGCAACTTTTTCGGTTTTAGATTCTAATTTAATTTTTTTTAGTCATAATCATAGGGGTTTTGTCAAAGACGTGAACGAGATCAGGATTAAACTTAAAGTAAAAATGGAAGGAGTAAGTTAAAGTGTTACCTCCTCTTCTAAAGGTAAAAAACGAAGAAGTAAAATTAATTGACTAAAAGACTAAGAAACTAAAGCAGAAACTTACAACTGATAAAATTTAAGAGATTAAAATAGAATACTCGCTCTCCACAAACCTCCAAAAACCTTTATCGCTTAGGCGGGGGGGTGTTTGTTCATGCACTACTACTACTACTACTAAACTACTACTTTTGTTTGTGTGGCTGGCTTCACCTACGATTAGTAGTAGTAGTAGAAGAAGTAGTAGAAGTAGAAGACATTGCCGCCTCCACAATTGCACTTTCCACGAACCTTGTGTTCCTCTGTTTGGAGGGGATTGCCGCGGTGGCGGACCCAATCTATTAACGTTTTAGAATAAACTAGTAGAGGGTAATAGGATTCTAAAGATTTAGAATGTATATTCAGTAAAAGAGTTTCTTTTAAAGAATTTTGATTCAAAGAAAAACTTTTGATTCAATTTAAATAAATGTTTTTCTGAGTTCCTTCTATTTAGTTTATTAGGTATAATCACTTTGGACAGTACTCCTTCGATCGTGTGCTAAAGGATTGCTGGTTTCGCTTCAAGAGATAAGGGTGCTGAAATTATTTATGGGGCTAACCATTGTTAGATTAATGTAATTCAATAGCATCTTTAATATATGAACTAGTTAAAAGAATAAATACATAAGCTTGAATAATAGATACTGCTATTTCTAATCCTATTAGTGCTACAAATATAGAATAAGGAATAAGAGTAAATATAGCTACAACTAAACTACTACTAAATAATTGATATAGGAAGGTAGACAAAATTTTTAATAAAGTATGACCTGCCGTTACATTCGCAAATAAACGAACCCCTAAAGAAAGGGCTCTGGCTAAATAAGAAGTTACTTCAATTAAAACTAGTAAAGGTACTAAGGCTAAAGGTGTCCCAGAAGGGATAAAGAATGAAAAAAAATGTAAACCATGTTTAGCGAGTCCTATTACAGTCACTCCAATAAATATAGTAAAGCTTAATCCTACAGATAATACTATAGAAGTAGTTATTGTAAAAGAATAAGGAGTATTTCCAATTAAATTAGCAATAATTATAAAAAAGAATAATGAATAAATAAAAGGTAAATATATTTCATTTCGCAGTCCTATTTGTTCTCGCACGATAGCGTTTATGCTTGCAAATGAACTTTCTAAAGCGATAGACCAGGTTGAAGGGATTAGTTTCGTATCATTTAGTGTTCCACAGTTTGTACCTTTAAAAGCTAAGTGTAAACCAGTCACTAAAAGGAAAACGATTAAAGAGTAAAGAGCTAAATTTGTTAGGCTAAGGTTTAAATAACCAACAACTGGAGCATTTAAAGAAATTAAAGAAACGACTTCAAATTGTTCTAAAGGAGAATGTACAAACATTTTTGTTTTTATTTAGGATCCTTATTTAAATCATAAAGATAGCTTTACCACTTTTGTTTTTAGCTAGTAAAAATGGTAGCTTACCGTCCCTGATATTTGTTATAGTTACACTGGGAGGTAGAATCTACCGCCTCCCTTAAAAAAGGGTGCTATATTTTAGATGTCAAAATATAAATTGTATCAAAGGTCCACTCTGTAAATAATGTAAGCTTTTTCAATTAAAAATAAAAAGGTAGAGTGATAGAGGTTTGTGTAACAGTTTATTAAATTAATTTAATCCATTACCAAAAGGATTATTCTTATTGATTATTTTTATTGATAAGTTATTTTAAACCTTTACTTGTACTATTTTATATTCTTATCCTTAACCTTTATTGGGTACTTTATATTTTGTAGCTATTAGCTCTTCTAAGCAACATAAGCTAAAAATATTCCACTAAAATCCCCCTTTTTCTTCTTATACTCATTTAAGTTATAAATTCAGCGTCTAAATAAATCATATTCTATCTTTTAGCCTGCTACTTTTTATGAATATGAATAGGAATAGGAATAGGAATATGAATAGAACGTTCTGTTATTTTTTTTTTTTAATTAGTTCACCCGCTCCGCCACCGCCAAATTTTTAGTATTATTCTTTACTAACTACGCTAATTTTGGAATGAAATAAGCTTAGTTAACGATTATTACCAATTAAAAAATGTTATCGCTCCACGAGTCGACAAGTTTGCGGGGATGTGCTATTAGGGTTTAAGTTAAACCTGCACCTGAGACAGTTTTTATTGTAATTAATTAAAAATAAATGAAAATTTAAATTGTATACTTTAGAGTGTTATAAATGTAGCCCCATGGTCTAAATTGGAATTTCTCAGACTAAACGACCCTCTTTTAATTAAGATGATAAATTAGATCAGTCTTATAAAAATAATAATTAAGAGGTAAAGGATATAAAGGATACCAGTTATTACCGTCATATCAGTTAAGTAAATGAAAAGAGATTTATTGAAATTTATTAAATAAAGGCGGGCTCCACGCTCCACACTCCACAAGGTGGGGTGGTGGAGCAATCTATTTATTTTAAGGAAAGGCGCCATTTAGTACGACTACGGCTGTTTGGTTTTGGAGAGCCAGAAATACATACATAACCAATAATTTTAATAAATTAGAAGTGGGAGAATTAGGGGATTATGCACCTTTTTTACAGGCTTTGCTACACGGATTTTTTAAAAGAGGCAGAGGTAGAGGTAGAGCTAGAGCTAGACCAATCTGCCTTAAGCGCTGCTATTTTTTTTTGTATTTTTGGTTGTATTTTTTTTTATGTTTATTTTTTATTTATTTTTAGAGCTGATTATGATGGGAACCTAAATTATAGGTTAGACCTACGCCTATTTTATCTTAATAATAATTTAGTTATATTTACTTAAATCATTATTAAAAAAAAATCAGGACTAATCTTCTTTAAGTTTAAGAAATTAAGTATTAGATATAAATATATAATTATATATATTTTTTTCGATTTGACAAAAGATATTAGGATTGAATATTTTATTTTATATTATTAAATTATTAAAAATAAAAGAATGACTAATATTAAAAACTATATTTAAAACTACATTTGGTTTTATAATTTAAAAACTTTACGAGATTAGTAATAACAAATGGGTGTGTGTCTTATAGTTATTTATTCTAATTTTAGAATTTATACCTCTTAAAGGATTAAAAAAAATTTTTTTTTATTAGAGTACGTCTACTTTTTTTTTTAGTAGAGAGACTTAGGGTTTTATTGATAGGCTGTTTAAGTGTTTTTTTTAAATTAAAGGATATACTCTATCTCCAACCATCCTTAGGTTACCTTAAAAACAAACGACTAATGGGGGTTTAGTAGTGGGAGAAGGAATTGATTAAAATAAGATCTAGGTTAACATCCTATTGGACTCGAACCAATAAACAGTTGCTTCGAAGGCAAACGCTGTACCAATTCAGCTAAAGATGTTTTAATTTAAATTAAGAAAAAATATCAACGAAAAATAAATTAAGGCATCCCCCGCCAAAGACCCTAAGGAGCGATTAAGATGCGGGGCTCCACGTCCTTAGCTCACCTTATAAAGGAGTAGCCTAAGGGATGGCTTTTTGTGGGGGAGGCTTATCTTTAAAAAATGTTAAATCCAGATTTATTAAAATTAGCATGGTTATTTTTATCAATTAAATTCTAGTAATTAAAAAAAAAAAGGAGTACAGCATGATTTATTTATTTTTATTGTTTATCTTAAGCTAATGCTTTTTATCTCTTGAGTAAAATTTAAGTAAATTAAAATAAAGATGACTAGAAAATGATTTTTTTATTATTTCTTATTCTACTTGTTATATTTTTTATACAAGGCAAAATTTTACCTAATCTCTACTCCCCCCCCACAAGACGTAGTCGTTTGCAAAAATAAATTAGCCTCGCCTAACCGATTAGTAGCCTAACCGATTAGTAGCCTAACCGATTAGTAGCCTAACCGATTAGTAGCCTAAGCGATTAGTAGCCTAACCGATTAAGGGAGCGGAGCGCTTCTACTTATACTCCTAATTCTACTTGTACTAAAATATATATAGTGAAATTTTAAAATTTTATGGGCCTCAAATAAGTACAGATTAAAATATTAAATTTGAAATTATTACGATTAAAGAGACTCGAACTCTTACAATCAAAAGATCATGAATTCCTAAGATTCACACGGCTACCAAATTTCGTCATAATCGCTTATATTATTAATATTAATATAAAATATTTTTTTTATCAATTGAACTATTTAGTAAATTAAAATATTAAGCATACTCTACTAGTTTTATTTATAAAAGATAGTCTAAATACTTTTGTCTGTCATATTAATATGTTCAAAATAAATAATTTTTTTAATAGAGATACAATAACTTTCTAAAAGCGATTTTTGTTTTATAGAGAGGCCTCCCCACAATGCGCTTATTAGAGGTTATAATGGAGCCTAAGGGCGAAAAGTCGTAGTCGTGTAGTGGGGGATAACCCCTAACCCCCCCCGCAAATCCGATAGGGAGGGGAGGGCTTAAATTAAAAAAGTTATATTACTAAAAAAAAAACTACTATAGTAAATTTAAAATTTAAAAGGGCAGAAAGGTATGAGAGATTAAAATACTCATACTTTCTATGTAGCATTCAGAAAACGGGAAACTAGATGCAGGCCTATTATTTTTTACCATTTTTTTTTATAATAAATAAAAATCCTTACCGCTTATACGCCATAGCCATTTTTATCCCTTAGAATTTATAGCTGGGCTGGGGAGTGCTTATTATTTAAATATTTTTTTTTTATCTAGTTAATTAGGTTGTGCCATCACAAGGAAAATTATTTTAGCTTTATTTATTTTTATTTTAAGTAAATAATTATGTTAAAAAACTAGTAGAAGTAAAGCGGAGCAATTATAATAATTAGAAATATTTTAGAGTTTATTTATATAAAAAAGTTAAGAGCTTATAAATAAGTTAAATAAAAAAAAAAATTTTTTTTTTACACACCTTTTCTTATCTTGAATAAAGACATCTCCATTTTTAAAGAATAGAATAAAAAATATTTAGTGGTACCGTGACTAAAAAATGACATAAAATTAAAATTAGGGCTTATTTTTTTGTTACCCTTAAGATACGGAAAAATAAAACGGGTTTATTATCAAAAATATTATAATTTAAAAATAAAAAATTTTGTTTACTGAAGCGAAGTTTATTATCAAAAACTCTGAGAATTTTAAAAATTAAAATATCATTTACTGAAGCGAAGTTTATACCGTAGCCGTAGAATTTGTTAAATTTTTAGTTATTTATGTGTGGTATGATCCGATACGGTGCAATGTGATGCTTTATAAAATTACGGTGGGGCCCAGTGCTGTGCTAAAAGAGGTAGACCAGTAGAGCAGATTTGTGCTGTAGTAATAAAACATAAGAAAATTATAGTCTTATTATAAAAAAAAAAGCAATAGTAATATCTAATGAAAAAAAAAAATAGACTGATTGGGGTCGTGGTCGTGGTCGTGGTCGTGGAGAC
>Ga0233356_1000055_pt1 | contig 40370 bp, 35 predicted proteins | sample GEONSFMMS_FD_180700 | JGI IMG/M metagenome (GOLD analysis project Ga0233356, IMG submission 180700) | Soil microbial communities from Shasta-Trinity National Forest, California, United States - GEON-SFM-MS | ecosystem: Environmental > Terrestrial > Soil > Temperate forest > Bulk soil | place...
GAGCGGGAGATCGAGGGCGGTGCGGGCGGGTGGGTAGCCGGCGCCCCAAGTGAGTTTGGCGATTTTGGGGTGGGCGAGGCGGGTGGCGGCGTCGGGGGTGGTGCGGACGATCGTGTAACCCTGCGACCCGATGTGTTGTTCGACGAGCTTCTTGATCGACTCCGGCGTCTCCGTCGGCACGAGGCGGAAATCGAGCGATGCCGTAGCCTCGGTCTGGATCGTGTTCGAGGCCTGTGCGCCGATGTGTCCCGATTGAATTCCTCGGACGTTGAGCGCGGGGAGCATGAGCGACTCATTGAGGTTGTCGCTTTCGGTTGCGGCGATTCCGAACTCGCGCTTCAGGTCCGCTTCGACCGGCGGCATCTTGGCGATCGCTTCCTGTTCGGCAGCCGAGGACGGCTTTACGTCGTCGTAAAAGTGCTTGATGAGAATGTGGCCGGTCTCATCGCGCATCGAGTCGATGAGGTGCGTGAGGCGGATGATCGGGTTCGGGACCCAGTTGCCGTAGTGGCCGTCGTGCAGGCCTTTGACGGGACCGTAGACCGTCAGCTCCGCATCGACGACGCCGCGCGCGCCGAAGACTAGTTGCAGGCGGCGGCTTTGGTGGACGGGACCATCGCAGAGAATCCAGGCGTCGGGGCGGAGGACTTCCGGATACTTTGCGAGGTAGTCGCCGAGGTGAGGGGAGCCGGCTTCTTCTTCGCCTTCGAAGACGAAGCGGAGATTGACGGCTGGCGTGTGGCCGGATTCACGCAGGGCATCGAGCGCGGCGGCCATGGCGATGATGGGAGCCTTGTCGTCGCCCGAGGAGCGCGCGTAGAAGCGCCATTCCGGATTCAGCGCCGCGGCGGCGTTGCGCCAGTCGACGTCGTTGCCGGCGGCGTCGCGCATGACCGGCGTCCAGGGCGGCGATTGCCACTGCTTCGGATCGACCGGCTGGCCGTCGTAGTGGGCGTAGAAGGCGATGGTGCGCGTGGCGCCGCGGCCTGGGACGTCGACGACGACGATGGGCGGGGCGTTGTCGAGCGTGAGGAGTCTTGTTTTGACGCCGCGCTTTTCGAAAATGGCGCGGATTGCGGCGGCGTTGCGGGCGATGTTCGGCGCGTCCGAGGCGAGGTTGGGGATGGCCAGGAAGTCAGAGAACTCGGTGAGGAGGGCGCGTTGATCGGTGATGGAGAGCAGCAGGACGCCTAAGAGTTTCAGCACGTCGCTACGATAAAGGCTTTTCACCACTGAGGCACAGAGGACACGGAGAGATCTCCGTGCTCTCTGCGTCTCTGTGGTTCAAAAATTAGTGCGGCTTGGCCTTGTGATTGCGGAAGATCTGCACGCCTTCGCCAACCGCGGCACCGACGATCGCGCCCTTGATCGGCTGATGGTGATCGATGGCTGCGCCCGCCACGGCGCCGATCACGGCTCCTCGTGCCTGGCTGTAGTGGTGGCGATGGTAGACGTGGCGATAGTGATGCGTCCGCGCGAATGCACTTCCGGCGGGCAGAAGGAGCGAAACGCTCAACAGTGCCGCCTGGATTTTCTTGCTTGCCATAGGTTGTACCTCCGCCCTCGGATATTGCGAGATCGGTGCCGATAAACTCAGCCGTATGAGCAATTTCGGCGTCATTGGGCGGGCACGTAGGTCGGGTCCTGGGTCTGCATGTCGATGACGGAGCCGTAGGCGGTGATGCGGCCTTCGCCGTCGATGACTTTGATGGCGATGCGGGCGTTGTAGGCGGTGCCGACGCCGAGTTGCTGGAGGACGCGGAACTGGCGGTATTCGTTCGCGGCCAGGGGGATGGTGACCTTCGGTGCGACTTTGGCGTCGGGGAGGAAGACGGAGACTTCGACGGTGACCGGTTTGCCGCTCACTTCGGCGATGCCGAGGTTGGTGCGGTAGCGCGTGGAGTCTTCGACCTGCAGGACGTTCAGCGTGCGGCCTTTGCCGACCGCGTCGGCAGGCGTGACTGCGGCGATGAACTGGCCGTAGGTGCCGCCGCCGTCGACCTGGTTGTAGGTGCGGCCGGTGACGACGAGGTTCGCGTCGGTGAGCGTGTCGACGTGCATGGCGCCGCCGATGTTCGTGGCGCCGAAGCGTGAGGCCAGGACGTTGTCGAGGATGGTGACTTCGCCGGGATTGACGGTGAGCGAGCGCGCGATCGTGGCGCCGTTGGCGTCGTTGAGCGGGTAGAGCGTCATGGTGATGTATTGCGGATCGACGCCGGCGTTGAAGATGCGCAGGTCGGTGCGCCAGTTCGCGAGGCCGTTGCTGATGTCGGCCACGCCGGGCATGACGAAGGTGCGCGCGGGCGTCTGCACGAGCGGAACGCCGCTGACGAGGAGCGGATCGGTAGTCTTGTTGTCGACCACCGAGGCGTAGGCGGTGATTTTGCCGTCGCCGCCGGTGACTTTCACTTCCACGCGGCCGTCGGTGAGCGTGATGTTTTTCGCTGCGAGGAAGGAGTTGAGCTGCTGCTGCTCGCCCGCTTTCAGATTGATGGGAATGTCGAGCAGGTTCTTGCCTGAGGCATCGAAGACGCTGACCAGGACGGAGGCGGACTTGCCGGCCGCCTCGACGATGCCGAGGTTGGTGCGGTAGGCGGGCGATTGGGCGATCTGCTGGAGGCTGAGGATTCCGGCGCGCGCGTCGCCGGTGACTTTGCCGATGAAGTTGGCGAAGGGGATGGCCGGGATGTACTGCCCGAGCGTGCCGCCCGCGGACTGATTGAACGTCCGGCTCGACGCCACGGTCACAAACGATACGTTCACATCCTCGGCATTCGGCGTGCCTTTGCCGCTGGTGTTGAGGGGGCGGACTTCGAGGACGCCGTTGGCGGCATCGCCGAGCGCGCCGACGCCGTACCAGTTCTTGACGATGTCATCGAGGGCCATGGTGTCGTTCGCGGCGATCGAGATCTGCGTCTGCTTGACCGAGGACGGGTCGCCGCCGGCGGGCGTAAAGCGCAGCAGGTAGTTGATTTTCTGGGCGGCGGTGTTGGTGATGCGGACGTCGGAACGCCACTGCGAGTTGATGCCGTCGAGGTGGCCGACCGAGGGGATGATCAGCGAGTTGGCGAACGGGGTCGAAATCGTCGTCGGCGAAACCGGCGTGACGACGCTGATCGAAACGGGGACGGTGACCGGCGGCTTGGTATCGAGACCGCCGATCTTCGCCGGCGACCCTGGGAAGGTGAGGATGATCGTAGCGGTGAAAGTGCCGTTGGGGAGATCGGCCGGATCGGCGGAGACGCTGAGCGTAAGTCCGGCGGCGGGAAGGATGCCGCTGGACGGCGTGACGGTCAGCCACGGCTCGTCGGTCGTCGCGTTGAACGCGAGCGCGGTGCCCTGACCGGGGATGAAGACGGTCTGCAGGACGACGTGCTTGTTATTGATGTCGACAGTGGCGCTGGGGCTCTGCGCGTCGATCGGCGTGACCGGGACGACGACCACGCGCTGCGGCGTCGAGAAGGGACCGGGTCCCTGGCCGCAGGCGGAGAGGGCGCGGACGCGGTAGAAGAAGGCGGTCGGCGCGGCGGCGGATTTCGTGAAGGCGCGCGAGAGGCCGCTCACCTGGAAGACCGTTGGATTGTCGAAGGCTTCGGTGGCTGCTTCCTGCAGTTCGTACGTGGCAACGCCGCCAGCGTCGGTCCATTGCACGGTGTAGCTCTGGCCGGAACTGGAGGTGCCGACGACCGAGAGCAGCGGCGCGCTGCCGTCGCCGCAGGCGGTGAAGGTGCGCGTCGCGGAGACGAGGTTGCTGCAGTTCTGGATGCCGAGCGCCTGGACGAACCAGGTCACGCTGCCGCCGGCGACGGGAAGAGTGATGGAGGTGGCGCTGGTCGAGCCGATCTCCTGCGTCGATGCGCCGCCGATGGAGGCGAAGACTTTGTAGCTCGACGCGCCAGAGACGGCGGTCCAGGAGAAGGTGACCGGCGAGGTGAGGGTGGCGCCGTTGGCCGGCGCGATGAGCGTGGGCGGCTGCGCGCCGCACGTGCTCGCGCCGATGGTGGTGGTGGCGCTGGAGTTGTCGTTGCTGGAGATCGGATCGAAGCTCGTTCCCGACACCAACGCCGTGTTGGTGACGGAGCCGGAGGTGGCCGTCACGGTGTACGAGGCGGTGATCGTCACGCTCTGTCCGGGGGTGAGAGTGCCGAGCGAGCAGGGGAAGCCGGTGATGCAAGGCGTTGTGGCGGAAGTGAAGGAGAGGCCGGCCGGCGTGGGATCGGAGAGGACCACGCTCGTGGCGGTGGAGGGACCGTTGTTGACGACGGTGATCGTGTACGCAGCGGTGGATCCGTTCGCGGCCGACGACGGACCGGTCTTGGTGACGCTGAGGTCGGCGCTCGCGGCGCCAAAGGCGGTGGTGGCGGTGGCGCTGTTGTTTGCGGCGCTCGGATCGGGCGTGACGGCGCTCGATACCGTGGCCGTGTTGGCGAGGCTGGTGCCGGTGAAGTTCGCGGGCGTGGTGAAGGTGCTGGTGATCGTCTTGGTCTGGCCGGCCGTCATCGTGCCGAGCGCACAGGGGAAGGCGGTGATGCAGGCGCCGTTGTTGGAGACGAAGCTGGTGCCGGCCGGAGTGGGATCCGTGACGGAGACGGCGGCGGCGTCGGACGGGCCGTTGTTGGTCACGGTAATCGTATAGATGAGCGGCGAGCCGGCGGTGGAGGAGGCCGGGCCGGTCTTCGTGATCGCGAGATCTGCCTGCGCGTTGATCGTGACTGACTGCGAGGCTGTGTTGTTGCCGTTGTTCGGATCGGCGGTGGTTGCGGAGACGGTTGCGGAATCGGTCGCCGGGCCGTTGCCGGGAGCGGTCATCGAGAGCGTGAGTGTCGGAGCCGATCCGGCGTTCGCGATCGGCGTTCCCGTCGTGCAGGTGGCGGTGCCGCCGGAGAGCGGTCCGCAGGTCCAGCCGGTGCCGGAGAAGGTGAAGGACGTCACGCCCGTGGGGAAGGTGTTGGTGACGGTGACTGTGCCGCTGGTGGCGTCCGGGCCGCCGTTGCTGACGACGATCGCGAACGAGAGCGCGCTGCCGGCATTGACGGGGTTGATGGAGGCGGTGTTGGTGATCGACAGATTGGCGGACGGCACGACCGTCGTGAACGCATTGCCGGTGTTGTTGTTCGCGGTGTTCGGATCGAACTCGGTGGCGGTGACCGAGGCGGAGTTCGAGATCGTGACCAGGTTCGGCGCGTTCAGTTGCAGGCTGATGTTGACCAACTGATTCGCGGAGAGTGAGCCGAGGTTGCAGGTCACGGTCGAGCCGGACGGCGTGCAGATTCCGATGGACGTCGCGGTGACGAAGGTGGCGTTCGCGAACGTGTCGGTGACGACGACGTTGGTGACTGGCGTCGGACCGTTGGTGATCGTCAGAGTCCACGTACCGTTCTGGTTGTGCTGCACGGAGGCGGGAGCGGACTGCGTGATCTGGAGATCGGATGCGGTGACGGCGGCGGTGAGGCGGAGCACGTTCGGCGTGCCGGCAACGTAGGCGTTCTGGAAGGTGCCGCCGCCGGCGAAGGTGGGGAGGAAGTAGTTGGCGAAGTCGCCGCTGCGGGTGGAGAAACGGAGGACGTCGAAGGTGTTGCCGCCGGCGGGGACGAAGGAGTTGAAGAGCGAGACGGTGAGCGTGCCGCCGAGCGTGACGCCGGATGCCGAGGCGTCGACGATGTCGTAGTTCGACGTGCCGCCGATCTTGAGAGCCATCCCGGCGTTGACACCTTGCGCGTAGGCGCCGGTGATGGTGAGCGTCCCTGCCGTGGAGCCGTTGCCGGGGGCGACGATGCCGTTGGTGTTGTTGACGGCCGCGGAAATGGTTCCGTTGCCGGTCAGCGTGCCGCCCGCGAGGGCGATCGTGGATGGCGACGAGATCGAGCCGCCGAGGAGATTGGTCGAGCCAATGGTCTGGGTCAGGCCGCCGTTGAAGGCGAGCGTGCCGAGGTTCGCGTTGATGGTTCCGGTGTTGGTCACTGCGGGGCTGATGCCGATCGTGCCGGCGGTGTTGCGCTGCAGCAGACCGCCGTTGGCGATGACGTTGTTGATGCCGCTGACGCCGATGCCGGGGCCGGCGTTGAGATTCAGCGTGGCACCGTTGGAGTTCGTGATGACGGCACTGTTGGCGAGAATGAGTCCGTTCGTTGTCGAGACGTAACTGAGGTTGCCGTTGTTGACCAGAGGACGGCTGTCGAGAGTCATGCTCGCGGTAAGTCCGTCGAGCTGGAAGTTGGCGCCGGCGTTGACGGTGAGCGTGCCGCTGCCGTTGACCGTACCGCCGGTCCATTCGGAGACGGGGCTGGCTGACGTGAGCGTGATCGGACCGCTGCCGCCCAGCGTTGCGGCGTTGTGAAGGTTGAGCGTGCCGATCGTGGCGGTGGAGTTGAGCGTGACGTTGGCGCCGTTGACCGTGAACGTTCCCGGCGTGACGGTGCCGCTGTTGATGGTGGAGCTGCCGAAGGCGAATCCGATGTTGCCGGCGCCGGTGAGCGACGACGGCGCGTTGAAGGTGTTGCCGGCGTCGAACTCGATGCTTGCACCGGAAGCCGGCGTAAAGCTGCCGTTGTGCGTGCCGGCGGCGGTGAACTGCATCGTTCCCGCGTTGACCTGCACGCTGCCGTCGTTGGCGAGCGGCGCAGTGAAGATCGACATGCCTGTACCGGACGTTTTCTTCAACACGCCGGTGCCAAGGTTGTGGAAGAGGCCCGGGACGGCGCAGTTGCAGGTGAAATTCGCATCGCCCTGAAAGTCGAAGATGTTGCTGTTGTTGAAGACGGCGCCGTTCTTGAGCTGCAGCGAGTTGCCGAGGTTCTGGTAGTTGACGGTGCCGGCGTTGTTGAACGTGCGCGTGTCAAGGATCGATCCGAGGTTGTTCGACATCGTCAGCGTGCCGCTGTTTGACGTCGTGCCGGAGCCAGCCATCGTGCCGCCGCCCCAGGCGTTGCTTCCGGTGAGAGTGAGCGCGCCGGTGCCATCGATCTGTCCCGAGTTGAACGCGAGGCCTGAGAGGGAGAACGGCGCGTTGATGGTGACGGTGCCGCCGATGACCCAGAATCCGCCGCCGCTGCCTCCCCAGGTGCCGCCGGTGATGGTAAATGTCGATCCGACGCCGAAAGCGATGGCGGCAGGAGAAACGGCGTCAAGCGTGCCGTTGCTCGTGCCGGCCAGCAGCACCAGCATGCCTCCGCTTGGTTTGATCAGGCCCGTCGGATTGTTCGTGATCGTCGGCGCGACGCTGGAGGAGCCAGAGGTCTGGAAGGTGCCGCTGTTAACGATGGTAGTTGCGCCGCCGGCCTGCAGAAAGGAGGAGTTGTCGGTGGTATTGATGGTGCCGCCGCTCTGATTGATGATCGACGCTGTGCCCTGCAAACGCATCTGATTGAACCAGCCGCCGGCGAGAGGGTGATAGGTGATTGTGCCGAAGTTGCTGATCGTGAGATTGTTGAGTATGAGGGTGGAATTGATTGCACCAGCCACGTCGAGCGTGCCACCGGCTGCGATGATGAGTTGTCCGACTCCGCCGTTGATCAGGTCACCGTTCCAAGTGTAGGTTCCGCCACTGCTCACTGTTAAGGTCGAGCCTCCAAAAAGTTGTCCAAGATTGTGGATGAAGTTCGTCGTCGATGTCGGCGCATTGACGCTGAGATGCGCCGGAACGCCGTTGAGACGGATGGGGCCCGGCGCTCCGCCATTGAAGACGACGCCGCTTAACGGGAATGTTCCGCCGGTAAAATCGACGCTGTTCGTTGCTTGAGAAGCTTTGATAGTGCCGCCGGAGAGGGCTCCTCCAGCATTCAGAACAATGGCACTCCCCGCCGTTGGCGAATTCGCGTCCGTCGTGCCGGCAGTCTGGTTGTACTGAGCGTCGAAGCGGAATCCCGATCCGCCCACAGTCTTCTTCACTATCCCCGAGTTGTTGAAGTTGTTTGGGCCGAGGCTTTGCAGCATCGAGCCGTCGCTTTGGATGTCCAGGGTGCCGCTGTTGTTAAACGTCGATGCGTTGTCGAGACTGATGGGCTGCGTGATCGCAGACATCGTCGCGTTGCCGGCGTTGTCGATCGTATGGCCGCTGATCGAGCGCGCGGCGAACTCGCTGTTCATGTCGAACGTCGTGCCCGAGGTGACGATGGTGTGGCCGGCACCGGCGAAGGTGCCGCCGGTCCACTTCAATGTTGCAGGCGAGCTGACGGTCAATGCGAACGGCGTGGTGAAGGTGCCGCCGTTCAGTTGCAGGTTGGTGTTGTTGATCGTCATCGCGGCGCTGGTGGCGACATTTCCGGCGTCGATCGTGACCGTGCCGCCGCTGAACGATGTTCCCGGCGCCCACGTGTACGTCGATGCGAACGGCACCGGGAACCACACCTCGGTGCCTGCCGACATCGTGAACGGCGCGCTGCTGACGCCATCGCCGTCAATCGCCAGCACGCCGCCGGTGATCGAGACGCCCGTACCGTTGTTGTTGAACGTCGGCTTGACGATGAACAGGCTGCTGTTTGTCTTGTTGAACTGGCCGTTGTTCGTGAACGACACCGCGGAGCCGTCGGTGTCGATGGTGCCGCTGCCGATCGCGGTGAAGGTGCCGCTGTTGAGGATCGAGGCGCTGTTCTTCAGCGTCAGGTTGTTCGTCGGGGAGTTGAAGACGACGGAACTGTTGTCATTGAGCGTGCGGCCGTCCAGCGTCATCGGTCCCAGCGTGCCGATGATCGCCAGAATGCCAGTGGAGGAGACATTGAGCGGAGCGCTGCCGGTGACGGTGCCGCTCGACCAGTTCGATGCGCCGAGGATCGAAACGGTGCCGGTGCCGCCGAGCGTGCCGCCGTTGAGGTTGAGACTCGGCGAGCCGCTTCCGAACGAGGTGGCGGCGTTGATGTTCAGCGTTCCGCCGGCGATGTTGATGGTTCCGAGGCCGGAGAAGACGCCGTTGTCATCGAACGTGCCGTTCGTGAAGTTCATGATGTTGGTGTTGGCCGGCACGCTCATGTTCCCGGTTGACTTGCCGCCGCCGGCGAAGTTGAGCGCGCCCGTGGCGTTGTTCGTCACCGTGCTGCTGGCGTTGTCGACGTAGGCCAGGATCGACGAGCCGGACGCGCCTGCGCTCTTCGTGATCTGTCCCGTGCCGCCGCTGACGCGCAGCGTGCCGGCACCGGAGGGGACGGCCTGGATGTCGTAGTCGCCGGCGATGGTGAAGGAACCGCCGATCGTCTCCAGCTTGGCCGTTGCGCCGTTGATGGTGAGCAGGTTGGTGATCACCGTGGGCGAGTAGGTCATCGCGCCCGAGTTGTTGATGACGCCTGTCAGGATCATCCCGGAGTTGCTGCCGTCGAGCGACGAGGTCGCCGAAACGTTGAGCGGCCCGGTGCCGGCGATCGTGCCGCCGGCCCACTTGATTCCGCCGCTGGCAGTTACCGCGGCGTTGAAGGTTTGCGTTCCCGCAACGAACTTGATCGGCGTCGCGCCGCTGAACGACGCGGGGCTGTTGAAGGTGTTGTTGCCGCCGAAGGCGATCGTCTGCGAGCTGGAGCCGGTGACGAACGAGCCGGTATGCGTGCCGTTGCCGGACAGACCGAAGCCGCCGCCCGCGCCCGCTCCAGAGACGTTGATCGTGCCGTCGTTCTTGACGAATGCGGAGATCGTGTTGAAACCCGTCCCGGACGTCTTCTGCATCGTGGCGCCGCTGGCGATGCTGATGGTTTCGGCGGCCGTGCCGTTGATGGCGGCGTCGCCGGAGACATTGAATTGCCCCGCGCCGGTAACGTTGATGGACGCGCCGCTACTGAGCGTGATCGGATTGCTGGCCGAGGTGTAGCTGATAAATCCGCTGTCGTTGATCGTCGTGCCGCTGATCGGCATCGCGCCGACAGCCCCGTCGAAGATCCCGGAGTTGGTGATGCTGATCGTGCCGCTGCCGGTCAGGCTTCCGCCACTGTACGTGAACGTTCCGCTGGTGAGCGCGATCGTGCCGGCGCTGTTGAACGTGCCGCCGTTGACATGCACGTTGGCCTGGAAGCCGGCGATGTTTGCGCCGGTATTCGTCCCCATCGTGCCGCCGCTGTCGATGGTGAACGTATTGCTGCTCGTTGCGGTACTGGAGGTCTCCAGCGTCAGCGTCCCGCCGCTCGCCACCTGGATGGGGATGGAACTGGCGGAGCCGCTGATCTGAAGGATGACCGGATTGAGGAAGGCATCGACCTTGAGGTTGAAGCCGCTGACGGAGTTGATGATTGCCGTGTCGCCAGCGCCTTGCCCGGGATACGTCCCGCCGCATCCGGTCCAGTTGGTGGATACGCCCCAGGTCGTGGTGGCCTGCGTGGTGGTCAGCGTGCAGGTGTTGGCCGCGTTAGCGTCGACGGGCGCGAGGGCCATGGCCGCGAAGAGCACCATGACCGTGATGAGCGTCGCGCCGAGCGAGACGCCGAGGATGCGGCGGTTTCTCTTCTTTGAGACTTCATCGATAGGGTTGGCGGCTACTGCAGACGAATCGTGATTCAGTGTCGGCATGGCGGCACGAAGCTCCTGTGACTTTCTCGGACAAACGGCCGGACCTTGGCCGCTACAAATAACGGAATGAGCGAATTGTAGGGCATATCATCGCCGCTTCCAGCGAGCGCGTCCGTGACGCAACGCACGGAGTTGCACTTCCCTACGACGGCTACATCAACCTCGACGAATTCTTGTGCCTAGCCGTCCCGAGCCTCACCTGTCGGTAGCACCTCAACTTGTCCGGGTATTTAAGCAAGTGAAGTGTCCGGTCGGGTTAGTGATATGGATCAGCGACAGTTCACGTGCTTACCACTCGATAGGCATTGAGAGCTAACGTTCGCGCGTTTTTCTGCTACTCTCTGCAATTGCAGATAACGTGATGGGTGTGTGATGGAACTGCTGCAATTTGCCAGGAGCAGACGGGGAGGGGAGCTGATCGGGATCGTCATCCTGGCGGCCGGTATTTTCCTTTCGCTCGCGCTCCTCACCTACCACCCCGACGACTCCTCGGCGTTCTACACCTCCACGAACAGCGTCGTCGCCAACTGGATCGGCTATTACGGCGCCACGATTGCCTGGCTGTTCGTCGGCTTTTTCGGCTTCGCGTCGCTGCTTTTTCCGGGCGCGTTGCTCGTCGTCGGCTGGAACCGCATCTGCGCGAAAGAGATCGAATACCTGCAGACGAAAGCGATCGGCTTCGTCATCGTGATCATCGCCGCACCGCCGCTTTGCGATCTGATGTTCGGCAAGCGATGGATTCGCGGCGCACTGATCCCCTCGGGCGGTTACCTCGGCCAGGAGCTCAACCGCGCGGCGTCGTCGAATCTCAACGGCATCGGCGCCGCGATCGTGCTCGTCACGGCGATGCTGGTCGGTCTGCTGCTGGCGACGCGCATCAGCCTGGCCGCGATCTTTGTCGCTCTGCACCGCAAGCTCGTTGCTCTTGGTAGAACCTTCTCGCTGCAGTGGGCGCGTTTCACCGAACGGCGGCGCAAGGAAAAGATGAAGACGGCCATCGTCCGCAAGCATCTCGATGCGCCGTCGCTGCGGCTCGTGCCGAATTCGGATAACGCGCCGCTGCCGACTGCCGGTCCGATCGTGCGCGAAGTGCACGGTGCGGGACGCTTCCAGATTCGCAAAGTGACGAAGGCCGATCTGCGGAAGGCAGCCGAGGAGCTGTCGAAGCAGGAGACGCCGGATCCGTTTGCGTTGTGGGCGGCGGCGAAAGCCGACACCGTCGAAGCGGCGGAGTTCTCGCGTCCGGTTGCGGTCGATGACGATGGCGAATTCGAAGATCCGCTCTACCTCGACGATCCGCCCGCCATCCGCTCGCCGCGTGCGAAACCGCAGATGCCGCGGCCCGTGCAGCGCAAGCTGAAAGAGACGCCGGCAAAGCGGGAGACGCGCCTCACCCACGATTATCTGCCGCCCGTCGACCTGCTCACCGCCGGTCCGAAGCAGGACACGATCAACGATGACGTTCACAAACGCTTCCTCGATATCGGCCATCTCATCGAAGAGCGCTGCCGCGAATTCGCAGTCGATGGGGAAGTGACCGCGTATCACCCCGGACCGGTGGTGACGACGTTCGAGTTCAAGCCGTCCGCCGGCGTGAAGTACGCGAAAGTCGTCAACCTCGGAGACGATCTCGCGCTGGCGCTCAAGGCGGAATCGATCCGCATCGAACGCATCAGCGGCTCGTCGACGGTCGGCATCGAGGTGCCGAACAAACGCCGCGAGCTGATCACGCTGCGCGACATCATCGACACCGACGCCTTCACGCAACAATCGTCGCTCCTCACCCTGGCCCTTGGCAAAGACATCCACGGCGACGCCATCGTCACCGACCTCGCGCGCATGCCACATCTCCTCGTCGCCGGCGCCACCGGCGCGGGAAAGTCGGTCGGGCTCAACTCGATGATCGTGTCGTTGCTCTACAAGGCGCTGCCGAAGCAGTTGCGGATGCTGATGATCGACCCGAAGATGGTCGAGCTGAAGATGTACGAAGACATCCCGCACCTGCTCCATCCGATCGTCACCGATCCGAAGCTCGCATCCGTCGCACTGATCTGGGCCGTGAACGAAATGGAGAACCGCTACCGCTGCCTGGCGGAGTGCGGCGTGCGCAACATCGATCAGTACAACAGCCTGCTCAAAGACGTCGACGGCTATCGCCGCGCGATGAAGATGCCGGAAGGCCAGCCGCTGAAAGTACCCGAGCCGCTGGTCTACATCGTCATCATCATCGACGAGTTCGCCGACCTGATGATGGTGGCGTCGAAGGACGTCGAGGATTCCGTGACGCGCCTTGCACAGAAGGCGCGCGCGGTCGGCATCCATCTGATCATCGCCACGCAGCGGCCCTCGGTCGACGTCATCACCGGCGTGATCAAGGCGAACTTCCCGTCGCGCATCAGCTACCAGGTGGCCTCGAAGATCGACTCGCGCACGATCCTCGACGCCCAAGGCGCCGAAAAGCTCCTCGGTAACGGCGACATGCTCTTCCTCCCGCCCGGCACCGCCCGCATCCGCCGCATCCACGGCGCGTACGTGTCGGAAAAAGAGATCGTGAAAATCGTCGACTTCGTGAAGGCAAACCAAGGCGAGCCGCAGTTCCTCGAGGAGATCACGAAGATCGACGTGGAGAAGAGCGGCGCCGACGGCATCGAATACCTCGACGATCCGAAGTACGACGATGCCGTGCGCGTGGTCCTCTCCACCGGCCAGGCCAGTGCCTCCTACCTCCAGCGCCGCCTCAAACTCGGCTACTCCCGCGCCGCCCGCCTGGTCGAGATCATGGAAGCGAACGGGATCGTAGGTCCCTCGCAGGGCTCGAAGCCGCGCGAGATTCTGGTCCGCGCGGACGATTACCCGCCGGCGAGCGGGCAAAGTATCTAGTCACGCGGAGACGCGGAGACGCGGAGAAAAGCCGCTTCGCGTTCCCGCATATTGAACCGTTCTGCGTCGCGCTACACTCGACGGATGAGGACGCTCTCGCGCATCACAGTAGATCCCGCGGTGATGGGAGGTCGTCCGTGCGTTCGCGGCATCCGCATCACGGTTGGTACGATCGTGGGCCTCATGGCAGCAGGCCAAACGCCCGAGTCGATCCTCAACCTATATCCGTATCTCGAGCCCGACGACATCACGGAAGCGCTCACCTACGCGGCGTGGAGGTCGAACGAATATGAGTTCACACTCACAGCCAAACAATGAGTGGTCAAACGGAGCGCTGGCGTTCCGCCGGCTGGTTAGGCTGCGTCCCGCTGCCTGCCCGCCAGACTCCAAACATTCGCTGATAACCGGTCGTCGCGCGCGAAGGCGCGGTCAACAATCCAGCCCCGCGCTTTGCGCGGGGTCGCGGTGCGGCGAACCGATGTGCGGCCGCGGAGGCGGCCGCCACAAGATGTGGCGCGATTTTGTTTCGGCCGCCTCCGCGGCCGGCAAAATCCTACCCCGTCGCGCTTTCCCCGCGCAAAGCGCGGGGCTGGATTGTCAGGCGCGCCTTCGCGCGCGAACGCATCACGCGACGCGCGAGTGTCGCAACCGCGTAGAAAATCATGACTAGTGATCCTCCACGCCGCGGACGCGGGCGGCCGCGGCGGGCCGAGGCGGACGCGGAGATTCTCGATGCGGCGCTGGCGATGCTGCGGGTGGGTGGGTATCGCGCATTGAGTCTGGATGAGGTGGCGCGGCGGGCTGGGACGGCGAAGTCGTCGATCTACCGGCGATGGCCCTCGAAGGCGGCGCTGGCGGCGGCGATCGTGCGGCGCGAAGTTCCGGCTTCGGAAGGCGACGCCGTAGTTGCGTTCGAGACGCTGATGAATGGCGCGATGGGCGGCGTGGTGGCGTCGCTGATCGGCGAGGCGCAGGAGAGCGCGGAAACGCGTTCCATCGTGCTGGACTTGCTGGCGCCCTACCGCGTCGCGGGTGACGAGGGTCTCGGCCCTATTCTTTTCCGCCGTCTATTAAACAATTAAGTCCGTCATAAGACGCTTCCACTTTCCCGTGCGCAAAATATTTCTCATGCGCGGGGTAGCACGCGCTGCGCTTTCGTCACGCTAGGAGAGAGGGCGCCCTCCCGAAAAACCGCCCGGCGCGTCGCCGGGTCACTCGCCAGGAGGGCTTTATGCGTCGTGTCTCCAAAGCCGTAGCTGTCACTTCACTTCTTATCGCGCTCACCACTTCGAATATTTACGCGTTGCCGTCGAAAGGCGGGGCGCAGCCGTCACTGGGATCAAGAATCATCAAGATCATCCGGCAGGTCATTGGGCTGGATTTGGGCGATATGTCGGTGCCTCATCCATAAGAAGATTAGTAGGAGTTTTGGTCGGCAATTCGCAGGCCTTCTATGAAGTCGTGGACGGTGCGTACGCTCTCGACTGTCGCACCGTCCACGTCGATGGAATCGCGAAGGCGAACAATCGCCGCAATCGCTCGGTCGTCAAACCCGAATGACGTGAATTCTTCAATAACTGCTTGAGTAAGTGCACGTGCCTCTGAGTCGTCGCCGCGCTCGACCAGCACTTCGGCAATCCTGAGGGCACAAAGGCCAGCTTCCTCGGTCATACCGACGGCTGTGAAATCACGGCGGGCGTCGTATAAATATTTAAGTCCTTTGGAGATTTGGCCTCTGCCGATAAGGACGAGCCCTGCACCACGCTGTGTGCGCGGGACCTCAGTGCTATATCCGAGATCTGTGAACTTCGCGATTGCTTCCGAGAAATGAATATTCGCCTGAACAAAGTCGCTAAGATGTGTCGCACAGTAGCCGAGATTGTTGTGAATGCGAGCCTGTGATTCAAGGTCGTCGGCTGCGATCGCGTCATGGAGCACATCACGGAAGAGATGAAGGGCGTCCGCATATCGGGCTGTGTCGTACAGAACGATTCCTTGTGCGATTCCAGCCTGCACGTATCGCCGCTGGTCGTCGTGCTCCCGGAATACTTGGCGGCAATTTTCGAAAATCGACAACGCTTCATCGAACCTCTCTGTGTGAGAGAAGATCAATCCTTTGACCAGCCGGATAACGGCCCGGTCATGTTCGAGAGCGGCGAATGGCGCCACGGCCTCTTCGCCGCGGTCGGCGGCTTCTAATGCTTCGTCGTAGCGCGCCAGATAGCGGAGCGTGCTGGCGCGGTCTTTCCACGCCGTGCCGCGAAGCTGGGCGAGGACGACGCTCGGATATTGGCTCGGCGCCAGTGATTCCGCGATCGAGGCGGAGAGGTTCGCGATCGCCAGTGCCTCGCGCGGTTTGCGGTGCAAGCGACGTCGCACTTCCTCGCTCATCTGCTCCAGTGCGGCGTTGTTGCGCAGATCGGGCATTTCCGCGAGGCGCGACCACTCGTCGGTTGGCGTATCTCTCAAGTAGCGCGCGACCATGTCGGACGACTCATCGCGCTCGCGTTCCAGCCGCGCGGCCACCGACGTAAACTCGTGTTCGCGGTTGCGGCGGGCGGCGGGATCGAAGGGCACCACATTCGCGGCGTAGCGCTGCCGGCAGGCGGAACATTCAGCGAGGTGGGTCACATCGTCGGAGTGCGTCATTTGTCTTTGTCTTTCCTCGCGCGCAGCCCGTTGAAGATTTCCTGGGCGCGCTGCAGGCACTTCGCCACCAGCTTCTGCATGTATTTCGACGTCACGCCTTGTTGCTCGGCGATCTCTTTGATCGAATAGCCTTCGAAGTAGCGGAGGCGAAGGATGTGCGCCCAACGCGGCGGCATCGCCTCCAGCACTTCGGCGATGGCAATGCTGTTTGGCAGATCGGTGAGCACGTCGCGCGACCGCGGATCCGGGCGCTCCGCCGCCACTTCCGTGTCCAGTTGCTCGACGTTGCGCCCGTGCTTGCGCCAGTAATAGCGGCTGGCATTGCAGATCGCGCCGATCAGCCAGTGATGAAGGTCGCGGACTTCGTCGGCATGCCTGAGATAGGAGAGAAAGACCTCGTGCGCGAGCGCCTCGGCGTCGACCGCGGGGACCTGAAACTTTCGCACGGCCAGCGACACGAGAAGTCCGCAATTTTCTTCATAAATACGGGCAAAAACATTCTCGTCGACGACGCACGCCGGCGGTATCGGCCGCAGATCCGCCGGTGGGTCGTTGATCGCTTCAGGCGCCATGGGAGGCATTTCGAATGCCGTCGGCGTCGGCTCGTCGGGAGGCTTCGGATTGTCAGGAATGGCGCAGACGATAACACGCGAGAAAGCGGACGAAAAGTCTCGAGTGCGAGCTCTGGGCTTCGTTTCGACGTGTGCAAAATATTTCTCATCAGCGGGGTAGCAAAACCAGTACTTTCGTCACGCTTAGAAATGAGGGCGCCCTCCCGAAAAAACCCGCACCGGCGTGTCGCCGGGCACATCCGGAGGGCTTATGCGTCGTGTATCCAAAGGTCTCGCTGCTGCATCGCTCATCGCCGTACTCACCGCCTCGAATCTCTATGCGCTCCCGTCCAGGAGCGGCTCGCAGCCGTCAGCCGGTTCGAAGATCGTCAAGATCATCCGGCAGATCGTCGGACTGGACGAGTGGTCCTGGCCGAAACCGTAGCGAGGAGTCAGCTCGCCTGGGCTTGATCGACTGCGAATGGCCGCACAAATTCGTGGACGGTGCGTACGGCTTCGGCCGTCGCACCGTCCGCATCGATCGTTGATTGCAGCAGTTCAATGGCTTGTACGGCGCGCAGGTCAACACCGGCGGCGGCGAATTCGTCAATCACGGCACCTGTAAGAGCGCGCGCTCGGGCGGTATCGCCGCGATCGATCAGGACTTCGATGATGCGCAACGCGCAAAGCCCTGCTTCACCGAACATTTTGAGAGCGACGAATGATCCGCGTGCCTCCTCGAGACGCACTAGACCGGCGTCGATCTGATGCTTTCCGATAAGGACCTGCGCCGCACCAAGATTTGTGCGGGGAACCTCCGCGCGAAGTCCGAGGTCGGTGAAACGCGCGATCGATTCTGAAAAATGAACATTGGCGGCCGCATAGTCTCCGGCGGAAACAGCACAATGGCCGAGGTTGTTGTGGAGCCGTGCCTCGGTCTCGACGTCGCGGCTGCTGACGGCGATCTTGAGCAGATCGCGGAAGAGGTTCTCTGCTTCCGCGTAGCGTTTCTGGCGGCCGAGGAGATTTCCGTGAACGACGCCGGCCTGCAGGAAGCGTGCGGAATCATTGACGTCCGCGAAGATCACGCTTGCCGCGGTGATCATTCGTTCGGCCTCGTCGAAATGATCCATCTGGGCCAGGATCATCGCTTTGACCAACCAGATGATGGCGCGGTCGTGAACGGCGGCCGGAAATTCGCTCAACCGCGACTCCGCGGTTTCGATGGCGTCGTATGCCTCGTCCAGCCGGCCGAGGTAACGCAGAGCGTTGGCGCGGTCGCGAAGCGCGGTGGAACGGATCTGCGCGATCACGAGCGGCGGATAGGTGCTGGCAGGAAGCGTTTCGGCGATGGCGGCGGCAACCTCGGCGATGGCCAGCGCTTCGGTCGGATTCCGCTCCAGACGTTTGCGCACTTCGTCGCTGAGCTGCTCGAGCGCGGCGTTGTTGCGGAGCGCCTTCGACTCGGCCAGCCGCGGCCACTCGCTTTGCGGCGTGTCCCGCAATTGGCGCGCGACGACGTCCGCGGTCTCGCCGCGCTCGCTCTCCAGCCGCGCCGCCGCGGCGGCGAACTTCAGTGCGCCTTCACGCCGCCGCGCGGAATCGAACGGAACGACGTTCTCGGTGAACCGCTTACGGCATGAGGGGCAATCGGCGAGATGCCGCAGGTCGTCGGAGTGCTTCATGTCTTCTTCCTCGCCGGAGCCGCGTTGTACATCTGTTCGGCCATGCGCAGACATTTGCCCACCAGTTTCTGGGTGTACTTCGCGGTCACGCCGAGGTAGTCGGCGATCTCGCGGATGGTGTAGCCCTCGTAGTAGCGCATGCGCAGGATTTGAGCGTACCGCGGCGAAAGCGCGTCGAGCGCCTCGCGTACGGCCAGCTGCGACGGTAACAGATCGAAGATGGCGATGGAGTCCGGATCGGGCCGCAGCATGGCCAGCTCCTGGTCGAGTTGGTCGGTGCGGCGTCCGTTCTGCCGCCAGAAGTAACGGCAGGCGTGACAGATCGCGCCGATCAGCCACGGATGCAGCTGGCGGATTTCGTTCTTCCGCTTCAGATACGAGAGAAACACCTCATGCGCGAGCGCTTCAGCATCCACTTCAGGCACCTGAAACTTGCGCACGGCGATGGCGACGAGCAGGCTGAGATTGCCCTCGTACAGCTCGTCGAACGCCAGGTCATCGACGTCGCACGGCGGTGCGATCGGCGCCTGGATTTCTTGCGATGGATGGAATGCCGGACCGGCGAACACGCCCGAAGGATAGAGCGAAAGAACGCGAAGTCAAAAGGAGATTGGCGGAGCGACGCGTATGCGCGACTGTTTCGCGAAAAGCGTCGCGCATGCGAGTCATTTTGGCCCGTTTCGTATGATGCGGCGCGTGAACGATCCTCAATTCGTGATCGACCCGCGCCACTCCGGATTCGTCCGCCTCGATCTGGCGGAGCTGTTCGGAAACGAGCGCCGCGCCGTGCTGGAGATCGGGTCAGGCAAGGGACGCTTTCTCATCGACGCCGCTACGTCGCAGCCGGATGTGAATTTCATCGGCATCGAGAAGTCGCTGCACTACCACCGCGTCATCCGCGACCGCGTCTCCAAACGCGGGCTGACAAATGTCCGCCTCATCAACCATGACGCGTTCCTCGTCCTACGCGACATGCTGCCGGATGCGTCGATCGACGAGATCCACATCTACTTCCCCGACCCATGGCCGCGCAAACGCGAGCAAAAGCGACGCATCATCCGCGCCGAGGCGTTAGTGGAGATGAAAAGGGTGCTGTTGCCCGGCGGCAGCGGCATCTACGTGACCGATCATCGCGACTACTACGAAGCCGCGGCGCCGGTGATCGAATCCATCTTCCGCAGCGAACGCCGCATCCCGACCGCCGACGATCCGCCGCGAACGAACTACGAGGCGAAGTTCCGGGAGGAGGGGCGGGAGATATTCGAGGTTCGGTTTTGGCGATAGGTGACACGGAGACGGTTCACGCGGAGACGCGGAGACGCGGAGAAAACCGTATCCCCTCCGCGTCCCCGCGCCTCCGCGTGAAACCGTAACCCTTTGGAACTCGCGCGACAGTTACAATCCCATCCGTGCGAATCCTTGGCATTGATCCCGGTTCGGTTACTACAGGTTTCGGAGTGATCGAGCAGGTCAAGGGGCGGCTGGCGCTGATCGAGCAGGGGACGATCGGCACGATTCGCGGCTCGGAGCTGGCGGATCGGCTTTGCCGGATTCATGACGAGATGGTGACTGTGATTTGCAGGTGTGCGCCGGACGCCGTCGCGGTCGAGGCGCCGTTTGGCGGACAGAACGTGAAGAGTCTTATCCAGCTTGCGCATGCCCGAGGAGTCATCCTGCTGGCGGCGCGGTCGGCGAAGCTCGATGTGTTCGAATACTCGCCGCGCAGTGTCAAGAGCGCGGTCGTCGGATATGGCGCCGCGGAGAAGGAGCAGGTCGCGAAAATGGTGCGCATGCTGCTGCCGGGGTGCGGCAATCTGGTCATGTCGACCGACGCCTCCGACGCGCTGGCCGTCGCTATCTGCCACGCGCACACCGCCGGCACCGCCGAGAGGTTGCGGATCGCTCGATGAGCTCTTCGCTGCCCCAGGAAGAGACGGTCGAGGCGAACGCGCAGACGGGCATTCCGCGCGGACGTTTTCAGCGGACCTTCAGCGCGCTGCGGTACCGCGACTTTCGTCTGCTCTGGTTCGGCGCGTTCGCATCGACGACCGGCACGTTCATGCAGACGCTGGCGCAGGGCTGGCTCGTCTACACGATGACCGGCTCCGCGCTGCTCCTCGGCATCGACGGATTCCTCTCCACGGGTCCGATGCTGCTTTTCTCGCTCTTCGGCGGCGTCATCGCCGACCGGTTGGAGCGCCGCAAGATCATGTTGTTGTCGCAGGTGCTGCAGGGGAGTTTCGCGCTGATCCTGGCGGCGCTCATCTACTTCCACACCGTCAAGATCTGGCACATCTTCATCCTGTCGTTTTTGACAGGTAGCGCCCAGTCGATCAGCGGACCGGCCTACGCCTCGCTGTTGCCGCTGCTGGTCAAGCGCGATGACATGGCCAACGCCGTGGCGATGAACTCGATGCAGTTCAACCTCGCGCGCGTGATCGGGCCGGCGTTGGGCGGCGTCGTGTTCGGACTGTGGGGCGCGACGGCGTGCTTCGGCATCAACGGAATCTCATTCATTTTCGTGATCATTGCGCTGCTGAGCATCAAGATGCCGCCGCTGCAGGCCGGCGCGACCTCGACGTCGATGATGGCGCAGCTGAAAGAGGGCTTCGCGTTCGTTGCCTCGAAGCGATCGTTACTCTTGCTGACGTTCCTTTCCTTCGCGGGGACGTTCCTCGGCATGCCGCTCTTCACGATGATGCCGGTCGTGGCGAAGAAAATCTTCAACCTCGGACCGCAGGGGCTCTCGTTATTACAAGCCGACTACGGCATCGGCTCCGTCGTCGGCGCACTCTTCGTCGCCGGAAGCAGCTACGCGGCGAAGAAAGGCCGCCTCGCTCTGGCGCTGCAGCTCGTCTTCGCCGCGACGCTGATCGCATTCGGCATCTCGCGCCACCTTGCCGCAAGCCTCGTCATCGCATTCATCGCCGGATCAGCGATCGTCGGCGTGATCTCGCTTTACAGCTCGCTGGTCCAGCTTTCCACCGGTGACGCGATGCGCGGCCGCGTGATGTCGATCTTCATGCTCGCCTTCCGCGGCGGCATGCCCCTCGGCAACCTGATGGCCGGCTTCGTGGCGCAGAGGTGGTCGATCAGCACCGCGCTCGAAGTGAATGGCATCGCGCTGGCGGTGGTCGCGCTGGTTTTCATACTCAAGGGCACGGACCTCGATGCGGGGCTGGCGTAGCGGTACCATGAACTTGGATATCGAGACGGATGCCGACGGTTCTCAAGCACGCGGGCTATCGATTCTTCTTCTATGCGAGCGACCGCGGCGAACCTCCTCACGTGCACGTAGAACACGAGAGCTCCGTAGCAAAGATCTGGCTGAATCCACTCCGACTTGCGCACAGCGGCGACTTCGGACGAGCTGAAATCCGAAAGATCGAGCAGATCGCTGCGGAGCATCGCGAACAGTTCCTGGAGGCTTGGAATGACTTCTTCATTGATTGAGATCTCCGTACCCGCAGCTACGAATGTCATGGTGACAGATGACACGCTCACCGTGGACCTGAATGACGGCCGCACGATATCGGTGCCACTGGCGTGGTATCCGCGGCTCGCTCATGGCACGCAAGAAGAGCGGGCGAAATGGCGCCTCATCGGCCGCGGCGAGGGGATTCACTGGCCCGAACTCGACGACGACATTTCTGTTGAAGGTTTGATCGCGGGAAAGCCCTCGGGGGAGAGTCAGGCGTCGCTTGCAAGATGGATCGAAACGCGGCGCTAAGAAGTGCGGCGTCAATCGACGCGCCGCAGCACCCGTTGCACTCAAAAAGACGATATAGAATCCCGGCCCGCGTCATGCACCGCATGACGCGGCAAACCTGATGGCGAAAGCGAAAGAGCAAGCCTCTGCGACGATCGATCCTGCGGCCGCGTGTGCGCCGGAGTGGACCGACATCCTCCGGCAGATGATCCTCATCCGCCGCTTCGAGGAAGCCACCGAGCGCGAGTTCCGCAAGGGCAAGATCGGCGGATACCTGCACGTCTACAGCGGGCAGGAGGCGGTGGCCAGCGGCATCATCACGGCGCTCCAAAAGGGCGACATCCTCTTCACCGGTTATCGCGATCACGCCCACGCCATCGCTCTCGGATCCGAGCCGCGCCGCGTGATGGCGGAGCTCTTCGGCAAGTCGACCGGGATTTCCAAAGGCAAGGGCGGCTCGATGCATCTGTTCGACGTCGAGCATGGCTTTTACGGCGGCTACGGAATCGTCGGCGGCCATCTCACGCTCGCAGCCGGCGCCGCGTATGCGCTGCGCTACCGCGACACCGAGCGCATCGCCGTCTGCTACTTCGGTGACGGCGCCATGAACATCGGCTCGTTTCACGAGGCCATGAACATGGCCGGGTTGTGGGGCAAGTCGGGCATGTGTCCGATCCTTTTCATCATCGAGAACAACGGCTACGCGATGGGCACCTCGGTCGAACGTCATTCGGCGCTGACCGATCTCTCGCAGCGCGTGCGCGCCTACAACATCCCGACCGAGAAGGTGGATGGACAGGACGTCTTCGCCGTCCGCGGCGTCGCCGATCGCGTGGTCCGTCAGATTCGCGACATCGGCAAGCCGTACTGCATCGAGGCGATCACGTATCGCTTTTCCGGTCACGGCGCGGCCGACATCCTGCAACCGTATCGCACCAAGGATGAAGTCGAAGAGCATCGCCACCGCGATCCGATCGGCATCCTTCGCAACCGGCTCGGAGAGATCTGCGGACTCACAGATGACGATGTAAAAGAGATCGAGGATTGGGCATCGAAGGAAGTCGCCGCCGCCGTGCAGTTCGCGGAGGAAAGTCCACAACCCGAGCCCGAGGAACTCTGGCGCGACATCGTTGCCGAACACGGTCCTACGCGGGAGAACGAGTAGCACGATGTCCGAAAAAAGCTACCGCGACGCCATCCGCGACGCGATGATGGAAGAGATGGACCGCGACGCCAACGTCCTCATCATGGGCGAGGACATCGGCGTCTACGAGGGCACCTTCCGCATCACCGCTGGTATGTTGAAAAAATATGGCCCGAAGCGCGTCATCGACACGCCGATCGCCGAGGCGGGCATGGCGGGGACGGCGGTGGGGATGGCCATGCTCGGATTGCGGCCGATCGTGGAGATGATGACGATGAACTTCGCCATTGTCGCCGCGGATCAGATCCTCAATCACGCCGCGAAAGTGCGCTACTTCTCCGGCGGCCAGGTCGATGTGCCGATGGTCATTCGCGGTCCGCAAGGTGCGGGCGTGCAACTTTCCGCCCAGCACTCGCAGACGTTCGAATCGTTCTACGCGCACTTCCCGGGATTGAAAGTCGTCGCGCCGGCCACGCCGGCCGATGCGAAGGGGTTGCTGAAGACCTCGATCCGCGGACGCGATCCGGTCATCTTTCTGGAAAGCGCCGCGCTGTACGGCATGAAAGGCGAAGTGCCGGACGACGCCGACTTCACCGTTCCCTTCGGCGTTTCGCGCATCGCGCGCGAGGGGAGCGACGTCACCATCGTTTCGTACAGCCGCATGCTGCAGATGTCGTTGATTGCAGCCGAGAAGCTTGCGGAAGAAGGCATCGAGTGCGAGGTCATCGACCTGCGCACTCTGCGGCCGCTCGATCTCGAGCCCGCGTATGACTCGGTCACGAAAACGCATCGCTGCGTCGTCGTGCAGGAGCAGTGGAAGCCGTTCGGCGCGGCGGCGGAGATCGCGGCCAGCATCACCGAAAACGTTTTCGATGAGCTCGATGCGCCGGTGGCGCGTGTCACGGGCGAGGATGTGCCGATGCCGTATGCGCGCAATCTCGAGTTGCTGGCCACGCCGCACGAGCAGCACGTCATCGCGGCGGTGAAGAAAGTGATGTACGCGAATGGCTGAAATCATCATGCCCAAGATGGGCGACGCGATGACCGAGGGAAAGGTCATCCGTTGGTACAAGAAGTCCGGCGACGTTGTGAAGAAAGGCGAGCCGGTGCTGGAGATCGAGACCGACAAGGTCAACCTCGATCTCGAAGCCGAGCAGGATGGAACGCTGGGCGATGTCGCCGCCGAGGCCGGGAAGGTAGTCGAAGTCGGCGGCGTGCTGGCCACGATCCTCGGCGCGGGCGAGAAGGCGCAGCCGAAGAAGGAAGCGGCAGCGCCAGCCGCCGAGGAAGCTCCGGCGCGGCGGGCAATCGACAAGAAGGATTCGATTAAGCACTCGACCGGCGAGTACGCCGAGGCCATCGAGATGAAAGCGCCGCGCGTCGATCGGACGTCGGCGCCGTCGAATGCCGCCCCTGCGACTGGCGACAACGGACGTCGCCGCTCGTCGCCGCTGGCGCGCAAGATGGCGCGCGAGCTCGGCGTCAGCATCGAGCAGGTGCAGGGGAGCGGGCCGGGTGGGCGCATCGTCGCCAACGACATCAAGAACTTCAAGCCGTCCGCGGCCGCGCCGCAGAAGGCGAAGGCTCCTTCGCTGCCGCCGGTGCAGCAGCTCGAAACGAAAGAGATTCCGCTGACTGCGATGCGGCGCACGATCGCCAAACGGCTGGCCGAGTCGACGGGACCGATCCCGCATTTCTATCTGACCGCGGAGTACGACGTCACGAACCTGCTGTCGCTGCGCGAGCAGATCAACGAGATCGAAGGCATCAAGACCAGCGTCAACGACTTCATCGTCCGCGCCGCCGCGCTCGCGCTTCGCCATCATCCGAACGTGAACGCGTCGTGGGGCGATGAGGCGATCACGCAGCATGGCGAGATTCACATCGGCATCGCCGTCTCGACGCCGGAAGGTCTCATCACGCCCGTGGTGCGCAACGCGGATGAGAAATCGGTCACCGACATCTCGAACGAAGTCCGCGCGCTCGCCGACAAAGCGAAGAACCGCAAGCTCACTCCGAACGATTACCAGGGCTCGACCTTCACGATTTCCAACCTCGGCGCATGGGGCATCGAGCAATTCACCGCGATCATCAATCCGCCGAACGTAGCCATCCTGGCCATCGGCGCCGCGAGCGCGCAGCCGGTAGTGATCGATCGCCAGATCGTCATCCGCGACCGGATGAAAGTGACAATGTCCTGCGACCATCGCGTCGTCGACGGCGCCCTCGGCGCCGAGTACCTGCGCACGCTCCGCAGCTACATCGAACAACCGGTACGGCTCGTGCTTTAAGAAAATTCGAGCTTGACCGGCGGCAGTATGGGGGTCTACTTTGTAATCCCCGTGTTCTCCGAACACGACGCCCATCTCGCAGTTCCCCGCCGGAAATCCTCACCCGCAGCCGTGTCTTCACGCTCAGCCGAGCACAATCAGATAGGAGAGGTTATGAGATTGCCGAGAGTACTCGTAGCTGTTGCTTTGTTCGTTTTCGCCGCTGTGCCGTCCTTCGGGGGATGCACTTTGCCATTGACATCGGCAAGCTTGCCCGTCGGCGGCTACCGGCTGTCGTGGCAGCCGGTCAACGGCGCGACGAACTATGAAGTGCAGGTGTCTTCCGACACCTTCCTCCACGCCACGACACTGTTGAATCTTCCAGCTGGTTCGACGGGCGTCACGGTGAACGAGGTGTCGTCAACCCCTCGGCTCTACACTTACCGCATCACGGCATCGAACCCGGCGAACGGATCCGATATCCCCTGTTCCGGCACATTCAGCTCCTTCTTTGGCCTCGGTTCGCTGGGTCAGCGCGTCAACAGAATGGTCCTTCCGGTCGTCGGCTCGACGCGTGGTCAGAACAATGCCTCATTCAAGACCTCGCTTCGGCTTGGTCCGGCGCAGTTTACGAGCGCCGGAAAGATCGTTTTCCATCCGGCCGGACGCGCCGGCAGCGACGACGATCCGTCGATTCCGTACCGTGTCGAGCGCGGAGAGTCGATGCAGTTCGACGACGTCGTTGCCGCGATCGGTCAAAGCGGCATTGGGTCGCTCGACGTCCTCCAGAGTTTTCCCTTCGTCCTTCCCATAACGAGCGTACTGCCGGTCGAGGCGCGGCTCTTCAATGAAGGAGCCGGGGGAACGTACGGCACGTTCGAAGCGCCGGTGCTGCCGGTGGACGCCTACCGCCCGATCGACTGGAACGTCTTCGTTCCCTCTTCGCGGTTCCGCGTCAACATCGGCATCCGCACGCTCACCAACGCGCACGTCACCTTCTTTCTCATCGCGGCCGGCGGTGGCATTACTGAGAGGATCGTCGATTACCCGGCCGACTTCGTCTTCCTCGATGCAGCCGATCACTTCTTCGGCCAGCCGGTCAATCCGGGCGACTCGATCCTGATCAACGTCACCGGCGACAACGTCATCGCCATTCCTTTCCATACGTTCACCGACAACTCGACGAACGATCCGGCGGTCTTCAATCCGCAGTCGCCGGCGCACGCCACGTTCCCCATTCTCGAGGTTGCCACCGCGACGCCGTAGCGTTCCCGCGAGGCGCCGGCGGCCGCGCCGGCGCCTCGATCGCGACTCGCGCAATCAAACCTGCACACGTCCTGTTACACTGCCCGGCACCCCGCCATGCCTATGAATGAGCTCCTCGGGATCCTGATCGCGATCATCGTGATCTGGGTCATCCTGAAGCTGGCCAAGGTAGCGATCCGGCTGATCCTCTTCGTGATCGCCGTCCTCCTCATCGCAGGGGCGCTTTACTACGTTTTCATGAGGTGATCCATTTGAGCGACAGGAAATACAGGCATCAGGGCTACCAGGATAGCGGCGGCTATTCGTCGAATACCAACCGCGGTCCGCGCCCGCAGACGCCCTACGAACCGCAGAACCAGCGCATCGAAGGCGCGCCGCGCGGACGCACCGCTGGCGGCTTCGGCCCCGAGGTCTTCAAGTGCAACGCGTGCGGCACGCAGAGACTCGGACTCGATCAGCCGACCTCGGAAGAGACCTGCGTAAAGTGCGCGGCCGACCTTCACACCTGCGGCAACTGCCGCTCCTTCGATACGACCACGCTGTGGGAGTGCCGCGAGAGCATCCCGGCGCGCATCTCCGGCAAGCACCTCAAGAACGAATGCGCGTTCTTCCAGCCGAAGTTCGTCCGCGACCTGACCGCGGACAAAGCGCGCCAGCCGCAGACGCCCGACGACGCGCGCAAGGCGTTCGACGCGCTGTTCAAGAAGTAAGGTAGTTTTAACAGGGAGACGTTTCACGCGGAGCTCGCGGAGAGGCGGAGAACACCTCTGCTTTTCTCCGCCTCTCCGCGACCTCCGCGTGAAACCGTCTCCCTGTAGCGCAATCGAAGTCGTTTATCCTTCGCCCGCCTTGCGACTCGCCGTCAACGTAATTCTCGCCATTCTCTCTGGTGTCCTCTTCGCCTGCGCCTTTCCGAACGTCGCGGCGGGATGGCTGATCTTCATCGCGCTACTGCCGCTGTTCGTGGCGCTGTCGCGTGTGCGCACGTGGCGCGGCGCGTTCGTCATGGGCTGGCTGTCGCAAACCGTCGCCTGGCTGATGATGGTGCCGTGGGTGATCCGGGTGATGTCGCATTACGGCGGGCTGCCGTACATCACCGGCGTCCTGTTTTTCATCGCCATGTGTGCGTACCTCGGCATGTACGGGGGTCTGTTCGGCGTGCTCTTCCATCGCATCGCGCCGGCGATGAGCTTTCGGAGATGGCTGCTGATCCCGCTGGCGTGGGCGGCGGTCGAATACGCGCGGACGTACCTGATGAGCGGCTTCCCGTGGAGCCTTATCGCGGCGTCGATCATCGACTACGCGCCGCTGGTGCAGTTCGATCGTGTAGCCGGTCCGTATGCGCTCGGCGTCTTGATCCTGTTGCCGTCGACGTTGATTGCCTGGTTGGGTGTGGGGAGTTGGGGGTGGGGCGTGGGAGCAGAGGCCGAGCGAATCGACGGCGCAAGCTCCCACCCCCTACTCCCCACACCCCACACCCGCCTTTTCGCAATCTCCGGCGTCATCATCATCACCTTCGTCTGGTGGTCCACCGGCTACATCGCGGCGAAGGTGTTCGTTCGTCCCAACGGACTGCCAATGTCGCGCGCGGCGCTGCTGCAACCGAACATCTCGCAGGAGATGCGGTGGGACAACGACAACCTCGTGCTGATCTTCCGCCGCATGATGGCCATGACCGAGGATGCAGCAACGCACCGAGTACAGGTCGTGATCTGGCCGGAGTCGACAGTGCCGCTGTCGTATGCGTCAACGGACTTCTACAAACAAGCCATCGAGTCGGTTTCACGCCACCGCAACATCGACGTCATCCTCGGTTCGGTGGCCGAGGATGCGGCGCAGCCGAGCAAGATGTGGAATGCCGCGTTTCTGGTGAGCGGCGGGCGCACCATCGGCCACTACGACAAAATCCGGCTCGTCCCGTTTGGCGAGTACGTGCCGCTGCGGCAGATGCTTTTCTTCGCGCACGCGCTCGTCCACGCCGTCGGGCAGTTCGAATTCGGGACGAAGGACACGCCGCTCGATGGCCGCTTCCGATATGGTCCGGCGATTTGTTACGAGGTGGTCTTCCCGCAGATTCCGCGCGCGCAGGTGGTGCACGGCGCGACCGTCCTCGTCACGATCACGAACGACGCCTGGTACGACGGCACCTCGGCGCCGCGCCAGCATCTGAATCAGGCCCGTCTGCGCGCGGTGGAAACGGACCGCTATCTTCTGCGCGCCGGCACGACCGGCATCTCCGCACTAGTCGATCCCGCCGGCCAGATCGTGCAACAACTGGAGATGGGGAAGCAGGGAATCATCTACGCCGACTTTCAGCCGCGCACGTCGACGACACCGTACGTCCGCTACGGCGACTGGTTCGCGTGGATGGCGATTGTGGCAGTGGTGTTGGGGATCATCCCTCGGCGGCTTTATCTGCGTAGATCTGCGTCATCTGCGGATAAACCGTGATCCGCAGATTGCGCAGATGAACGCAGATGGAAAACCACGAATCGGCTACTCTACCCCCGCCATGAAAGACGACACCCTCTCCAAAGTTTCCGACCTCAAAGACCGGCTGCAATCGGTCCGGAGCTATCTTTGACCTCGACTCCGCACGCAAGACGCTCGATGAGATCGAGCGCGAGATGTCCGCGCCCGGTTTCTGGGACAAGCCCGAAACGGCGCAGGAAGTCGGCCGCAAGCGCGCGCGCGTAGAGAAGCGCATCGCCTCGGGCGAAGAAATCCTCAGCAAAGACAGTGAGCTCGACGTGTTGCTGGAACTGCAGCGCGAAGGAGAACCTGTCGATGCAGAAATCGACGAGGTCATGGCGCAGCTCGAGACGGAGATCACCGCCATCGAGATGACCATGAAGCTCTCCGGCGAGCACGACGAGCGCGACGTCATCCTGGCCATCCATCCCGGCGCCGGCGGCACCGAGTCGCAGGATTGGGCGGAGATGCTGCTGCGGATGTACCTGCGCTATGCCGAGCGCAAAGGGTGGTCCGCCGAGATCGTCGACTACCAGTCCGGTGAAGAGGCGGGACTCAAGAGCGCCACGGTGATGGTGCGCGGCGACTACGCCTACGGCTACATGAAGTCCGAGCACGGCGTGCATCGCCTGGTGCGCATCTCACCGTTCGATGCGGCCAAGCGGCGGCACACCTCGTTCGCGTCGGTGTACGTCTATCCCGACATCGATGAAGAGATCGAGATCGAGATCAACGACAAGGATCTGCGCGTCGATACGTATCGCTCCAGCGGCGCGGGCGGGCAGCACGTCAACGTCACCGATTCGGCGGTGCGCATCACGCATCTGCCGACCGGCGTCGTGGTGACCTGCCAGAACGAGCGCAGCCAGCATAAGAACCGCGACGTGGCCATGAAGCTGCTGCGCTCGAAGCTCTACCAGCTCGAGGTGGAGAAGCGGCAGGAGGATCAGGAGAAGCTGGAAGGCGAGAAGAAGGACATCGCCTTCGGTTCGCAGATCCGCTCGTACGTGATGCAGCCCTACCAGATGATCAAAGACCTCCGCACCGGCTACGAAGTGGGCGACGTGCAGCGCGTGATGGACGGCGATCTGGACGGATTCGTGGAAGCGTATCTGGCCGCGGGTGCGAGAAAGACGGCGGATTGATGGCCGGGGGAGTCGGGAGTCGGGAGTCGGGGGCCGGAGCGAAACGTCCCGCAATCGCTCTTTTCTCGCCACTACCTCCGGCGCGAACGGGCGTGGCGCACTACGCGTCGATGCTTCTGCCGGAGCTTCGCAAGCATCTCGATGTCATCACCGTCACCGAACCCCGCTCCGGCCCTGGACTCCCGACTCCCGACTCCCGCATTTACTTCCTCGGCAACAACCCCCATCACGCCTGGATCTACGAAGAGGCCATGCGCACTCCCGGCGTCATCGTGCTGCACGACCTCGTGCTGCATCACCTGATCGTGGAGATGACGCTGGCGCGTGGCGACGTCGATGGATATGTCGCAGCGCTGGAGGCGAATCACGGCGAGGCGGGGGCGGCTTGGGCGCGGGGACGGGCGGCGGGACTGCACAGCGAGATGGGCAACTTCCTGATGCCGGCGTCGGTCGACGTTGCCAATCGCTCGCGCGCGGTGATTGTGCACAACCGGTATGCAGCGGAGCGGTTGCAATCGTTTGGCGTTACGGCGCCGATTCATGTGGTGCCGCATCCGTTCGAGCGGCAGCCTTTGGCGCGCGGGCGGCGCGATGCGGTGCGCGCGCAGCACGGATTCGCATCCGGCGATCGCGTCATCGGACTGTTTGGTTTTCTAACGTCGGCGAAACGCGCCGAGGTTGTGCTGGCGGCGTTCGCGAACGCGAGAGTTCGCGATAAAAAGCTACGGCTTCTGATCGTCGGCGAGCCCGCGCCGAATGTTGATGTCGACGCCCTTCGCGGAGACGGCATCACCTTCACCGGCTACGTTCCGGACGAAGAGTTTGCCGCGTACTTTGCCGCCGTCGACCGGCTGGTGAACTTGCGCTATCCGAGCGCGGGCGAAACGTCGGGGACGTTGATCCGCGCGTTCGAAGCGGGTAAGCCGGTCGCCGTTAGCGACTACGCGCAGTTCGCGGAGTTTCCGGACGATTGCGTGGTGAAGATTCCGTTCGGCGATCGCGAGGTCGAAACGCTGGCCGATTTCTTCGTGCGCGATCTCGCCGATCCGTCCGAGGCGCAAGCAGCGTGGCTGCGCGACAACGCGTCGATGGAGTTGACGGTGCGCGGGTATCTCGGCGCGTTGGACGATGCGTCGCGCGAGCCGCATCCCGCGGTCACCCGTACGATGCCGCTCTTCCCGAAACTCGATGCGGCGTTACGCGGCGATGCGATCATCCTTCGGAACGCTGGCGATTTCACACTGCGCACGAGGAGCTACGGGCAGCCGGGCTATCGTCTGATGATGGTGACGTTCAATGGCGACGCGGTCATCGACGATCGCTGGGTCGAACTGCCGTGCGATCTTCGCCCCGGCGACACCGCCGAGGTTGCGCTGCCGCGCGCGCGCGGAACGCTGCAGCTCTATCACGCCATCGAAGGCATTCCGATGATCCCGCCGGAGCCGTTCGCGGAGTTGGTGATTTCACGATAAGGAAAAGCGAAATGTTGAATGTTCAATGTTCAGTGTTGAATGTTGAATGGCCGCCCAGCTCTTCGGCGGCGTTCTCATTCAACATTCAACATTCAACATTGAACATTCAACATTCGGTCCTCCGGGCCGAGGTCGCGCGTGCCACGAGTTGACCACGCGGCACTTGCTCGCCTGCGCGCGATTCTCGCTGCGCGTCCGGCCATCGAGATCGACGCGCCGAAGCTGAAGCGCGCGGCGGTGCTGATCCCGCTCGTCCCGAACGGCAGCGGATGGAGCATGCTCTTCTCGCGGCGCTCCGCGAACCTCGCCGCGCACAGCGGACAGATCGCTTTTCCCGGCGGCGGCGTCGAAGCCGGCGAGCCGCTCGAAGCCGCTGCCGTCCGGGAGGCGCACGAGGAGGTCGGCATCAGTTCCGAACGGATCGAGCTGATCGGCCGGCTCGATGACCTCGTCACCAACAGTGGCTTTCTCGTCGCGCCGTTCGTCGGCATCATCGACGAGCGAGTCGATTACGTGTTGCAGGCGAGCGAGGTGGAGGAAGTCTTCGAAGTTCCGATCGAAGCGCTTCTGAATGCTGACCAGCCCGAGGTGCGCTACGTCGCTTTTCGCGGCAAGAACTATCCCGCGTATTTTTACCGCTACGAGCGGCACGAGATTTGGGGATTGACGGGACGAATCCTCAAGCACTTTCTGGATTTCGTATGGCGCAGCGTGTAACTGTCATTCCGAGCCGGCGGCGCCCCGGATGGGGCAAAGCGCGGCGAGGAATCCCCGGCTGGTAACCCGGATCGGGCGGGGGTTCCGCGCGATCTTCCACCGCCCGCCCGGGTTACCAGCCGGGGATCCTTCGTCGTCCTGCGCTGCTCCGCGCTTTGCGCTACACAGCTCCGGCGACTCTGGATGACAGTTTTACTTCTTCAGCGCCGCGTTGATGTACTCCACGAGTCCCTTCCCGTCCGTCCCCGCTTCGACGAATGCGCCGTTCACGATGTACGTCGGTGTGGCGCGGACGTCGTTCGTAAATGCGTTGCCGGCGCCGTTGACGAGTTCCGTGCGCAGCTCCGGCGACTGCACGTCGGCGTCGTACTTCTTCATGTCGAGATCGTGATCCGAGGCGAAGCCGCGGGTGAACTCGTCGATGGTGAAGGCGGAGAGCTTGTCCTGGTTCGCGTAGATCTGCTCCTTGTACTTCCAGAACAGATCGGGCTTCTGGTGCCACACGGCGCGGCCGGCGACCGCGGCGGACAGCGCCCACGGATGGATCGTCACCAGCGGCGTGTCGTAGCGGATGTAGCGGACCTTCTCGCCATGCGCTTCCAGGATCGGCTTCATCCATCCCGAGGCGCGCTGGCAGGAGGGACATTCGAAGTCGGAGAACTCGATCACCGTCACGTCCGGCTTCGCGGCGCCGGTGGAGGGGGAGAGATTGAGGAAGTGCTCGAACGCCTTCACGCGCGAGGCGCGGTAGTCGGTGGCGATCGGAACGAAGTGGCCGATGAAGAAGACCGTGCCGGCCGGATCGATCTCCCCTTCCAGCGGGAGCTTGCCGCCTTCGACCGTTTGATAGAGCGTCGCGTGATAGAGCCCCTCACGCGTTTTCGTGCGGTCGATGACCGGGTTGAACGTCTGTTTCATGTACTCCATCGTGAAGCTCTTCAGCTTCTCTTCGAGCGTGCCCGTCTGCCCATCCAGGAACCATGGCGTTCCGAAGAAGAAGCCGCCTTCGGTCGACGTCATGGCCACCCATTGCCCTTCGCACGACGAATGTTTGCTGGCGATACGGACGACGCCGCCCACCATGTCGGCAGGCAGGGAATGCTGCAGGGCCACGCGCGATTCTGTCGTCGGTTCGGAACAGACCGGCAGTGCTTCTTTGATCAGCTTGTCGGCGCGCGCGCCGAGGGGCGGCGCGGGCTTCTCGTTCGTCTTTTCCGGTTCGTCAGCAAATCCGGCAGAGGCAAGGCACAGCACGAGCAGCGGAAGGGCAAGTCGTTTCATGCGCTGGCGAAACGGACGGGGCGGTGGGTGGATTCCACTCTGACGGCATATCCTTCGCAGTCCAAATCAACCATGAGCAAACAAATCAACGTGAATCCGAACTTCTACAAAGACGGCGGGCGCGAGCACACCGAGGGCGCTGACAAAGGTGATGCGCCGCTCGAGGACAAGGGTGCGATGAGCGAGTCGCGCGAAACGCAAGGGAAGGAAGGGCACCCGAACTTCATCCCGGGTGAAGCGCCGGTCGGAGAGCCCGGCCGGAAGAAATGACGACGGTCGACGAAGAGACGGTGCGCGCGTTCGCGGTGTCGCGGCGCGCTCAGGCCATGCCGGCCTCGCCGATCCGCAAGTTGGCGCCGCTCGCCGAGCTGGCCAAATCGCGCGGCACGAAGGTCTACCACCTCAACATCGGCCAGCCCGACATCGAGACGCCCGCGTGCATGCTCGATCGTCTGAAACAGATCGAGAGCAAGGTTCTCGTGTACTCGCCGTCCACCGGCACGCCCGAGTATCTCGACTCGCTGCGGCAGTACTACATGCAGCGTGTCGGCGTTCCGATCGACACGCGCCAGATTCTCGCGACGACCGGCGGCAGCGAGGCCATCCTCTTTTCGTTCATCGCCTGTGCGAATGAAGGCGACGACGTGCTCGTCCTTGAGCCCTTCTACGCGAACTACCGCGCCTTCGCCACGATGGCCGGACTGAACATCGTCCCGGTCACCAGCCGTGGCCGCGACGGATTCCATCTGCCGACGCGGCATGTCTTCGAACGTGCTTTGACGCCGCGGACGCGCATCCTCATCGTTTGTAATCCCAACAATCCCACCGGCACCGTCTACACGCGCGAGGAGCTGGAGATGCTGGCCGGTTTCTGCCGCGATCACGGACTCTTTCTGATCTCCGACGAGGTGTACCGCGAGTTCGTCTACGACGGACGAAGAGCGGTCAGCGCGCTGGAACTGAGGAATGCCGATGATTTCGTGATCGTGGTCGACAGCCTCTCCAAGCGCTACAGCGCCTGCGGCATCCGCCTCGGCGCGCTGGTCACGCGCAACGGCGAGGTCTACGACGCCTGTCTGCGCATGGCGCAGGGACGACTGTCGCCTCCCGGCCTGGCGCAGTTCATCGCCGTCGGCGCCGCCGGTCTCGGCGAGGAGTACACGCGCGGGATCGTGGATGAGTATCAACGCCGCCGCGACGTGCTTTACGAAGGTCTGCACACGATTCCCGGCGTCGAGCTCTCGAAGCCGGAAGGGGCGTTTTACTGCGTCCCGAAGCTGCCGGTGCGCGACACCGAGGATTTCGCGGTGTGGCTGCTGACGGAGTTCGAGCACGATGGCGCCACGATCATGATCGCCCCTGCCAGCGGCTTCTACGCCTCCGACCTCGGCAAGAGCGAGATCCGCATCGCGTACGTGTTGAAGGAAGAAGATCTGCGGACGTCGATCGAGCTCCTGCGCATAGCACTGGAGCGGTACCAGCGGCGCGACGTCAGTTAAAAACGCGCGGACCGATTTCACCACAAAGGCACAAAGGACACAGAGAAATCCCTCTTTGTGTCCTTTGTGTCTTTGTGGTTCAAAGGGTCTACAGCAGGCGGTGATTCTTCTTCTTCGGACGCGCGATCAATCGGTCGATTTGCAACATCTTCGTGATCAGCTCGCGGTGAAGTCGTTCGAGGCGGGCGGCGTCGACGACGCGCTGCGTTTCGGTGCGGATGTCGCGCGCGTTCTCGATGACGGCCGCGGCCCTGGCCAGCAGGGTATCTCCATCAGCGGACATTAGTAAGGCGTCATTCTACCTTACGGCCAGCGGATCACGATGTCGGGCAGCCGCGTGCGCCCGCCTTTTCCGTCGATGATCTCGACCTGTACGTCGGTCATCTGCGGAACGCCGCGCGGGCGCTTCGGGAACGTGACCGTAAAGCCGGCCTCACGGACGCGCGCGTACCAGGGGAACTTCATCTTCACGTCGAGGCGGCTCGCGGGCCCGGTGTGGAAGCGGTACATGCCGTTGTGCAGGAGCACGTCGACCGAGGAGAGGCCGTTCGGTGAGAGCGCCCATCCGGTGACGGTGAGCGGACCCTTGATCGTCTCGTCGCTGTGCGGTGTATCGACGACGCCGAACGAGCGGCTCATGTACGTGGCGTTGCCGCGGAGCGCGCGCTGCAACTCCTGGTCGTCCGTGTAGCCGGCGCCGTCGCGATGATCGGGCGGACGGAGGTCGCGCCAGTTGGGGACGTTCTGCGCGACCGCGAAGAGGTAGTCGCCGCCGCCGCGATGATCGAAGCGGCGGATGAAGCCGATGCGGCCGAGTCCCATCTCCTTCGTCAGCCAGGCATGCGTCGGCGCACTCGCACCGCGCAGCCAGTCGTCGTGTACGAGCAGGAAGTGGCAATCATTTTTTTCCAGCAGAGGCAGGAACGTGTCGGGGATGGTCGTTTGCCGCGCCAGCTCCTGAATTTTGGCGTGCAGCGGCGGCTCGAAGCCGGAGGTGCCGTTCATGATCGGCTTGTGATGAATGGTCGCGCCGAATTGATACAGGAACTGCGCGATGCCCTCCGACAACGGAAACTCGAGCGTGCCGCCGGTGAAGTTGGTGTCGCGCATCCAGACGTAGGCGGGATCGGTGACGTTGAGCGCGTGCTCCCAACGAATGACGGGAAGGACGTCGTGAATCGAAAGCGCGATGAGCAGAGTCGCCACGCCGAGGCGTGCGATCTTCGTGCGACGCGCGTCGATCCACGAGGCGGCGCCGCACGCGCTGGCACCGGCCAGGCCGACGTAGGTGATGGTGGCCCATCGCGCCGGCACGCGCATGCTGCCGAACATCGGGACGCGGTCATAAAGGAAGGTGTGGACGAACGTGTGCAGTCCGAGCGAGCCGAGGACGCCGAGGACGACCCAGAGCAATAGAACCCACAGCTCGATCGGAACGCGTGAGCGCGCCGCCGCCGTCCGCAGCGATTGCAACGCTCCGCCAGAGAACCCCTTCGGCAGTTGCAGCGCCAGACGCGCGAAGATGGCGACGATGAGAAACACCGCCGGCAGGTCGGACGATCGAACGCTGATGATGGTGTGGTGGAAGAGGTTCCACTGGAATCGTGGCCCGGACGCGGCGCCGAGGTAGGTCCCGACGGCCATGGCAACGATGACAGCATCCAGCAAGCGGAGCAGCCATCGCGGAACAGGTCGGGCGTCGACCGCGACCGGCAGCTTGCGGCGATCGATCAGGAATGCGCTGGAGGTGAGGAACAGCATCATCAGGCCGGGGAAGAGGACCTTTTCCCTCTGCACACTCTTCGGATCGGTGATCTCGCCGTATGCGCGATTGCGTCCGCTCGCGGAGAGCCAGTCCACCCACGTGGCCGAGCCCCCTATCGCGGCGTTGCGGTCGCGCACCATGCCGTACATCTCGGAGACGTGTTTGTACGGCAGGAGCACTGGGACCATCAGCGCGACCGCGATCATCGTCGCCAGCGCGGCGCCGATGAGCGTGCGCCATTTGAAACGCGTCGAGAGAATTGCGAGCAACGCGATCGATAAGACGATGGCGGTCGTCCCGAACAGAAACTGATGCACGTTCGTCAGGCCGTTCATCAGAACGCAGATGCCGAGGAGGATGGCGTTGCGCGTGGTCGGACGCCGCCAGTAGTGCAGCAGCGCGGCGAGCATCATCGGCATCCATCCGCCCCAGATGAACTGGATGTGCGAGAGATGGTCGGTGCGGAAATTGACGAACGAGTAGAGGATTCCGGCCACGAGTCCGCCCGCGGTCGATCGCGACAGCACTCTGCCCAGAACGAACGCACCGTAGCCGCAGAAGGCGAAACCGAGCAGGAAGACGATGTTGTAGATGGTCAGAGGCGTGAATCCGAAAAAGTAAAACGGCAGCGCCACGAGCGCGATCCCGAAGAGGTTCTCGCTGTACGCCAGCGGGTACTTTGCCGGATAGAAGATGTTGGCGTCGTAGATTTGAGTAGGGGCGTTGGTGATGCTGTAGAGGTCCCAGTCGAGGATCCAGGTGTTGAGCAGCGGTTCGCCGAGGTCGGAGGTGGCGGTGTCGAGGCGGATGGCGAGGGGCCAGGTGAGGACGATGGTGAAGAGGAGGAAGAAACCGAAGGCTCCGGCTTCGCGCAGGAGGCGGATTCCGAGCGGATGCGCATCGTCGACGCGATAGCCGAAAGACTCGGACGACATTGGGCGAGAGAGTAGCAGACGATGTGGCACAGACACTCTTGTCTGTGCTTCCTTTGATATCTTCGCGGGCATGATGAATAAAGTCGTCGCTTCGGCTGATGAAGCGGTGCGAGACGTCGTCGATGGTTCGACGCTCGTCGTCGGCGGCTTCGGCCTCTGCGGCATTCCGGAAAACCTGATCAATGCGCTCGTCAAACGCGGCGTGAAGGGGTTGACCTGCGTCTCCAATAACGCTGGCGTTGATGACTGGGGACTGGGTCTGCTCCTGCAAACGAAGCAGATTCGCAAGATGGTGTCGTCGTATGTCGGCGAGAACGCGGAGTTCGAGCGTCAATACTTGAAGGGCGAGTTGGAAGTCGAATTCGTTCCGCAGGGCACGCTGGCCGAGCGGATGCGCGCCGGCGGCGCCGGTATCCCGGCGTTTTTCACGCCCGCCGGCTACGGAACGATCGTGGCCGAGGGGAAGGAGACGCGCGAATTCGACGGACGGATGTACGTGATGGAGCGCGGGATCGTCGGTGATTTCTCGCTGGTCGCGGCGCAGAAAGCTGATCGCTTCGGGAACCTGCAATACCGCAAGACCGCGCGAAACTTCAATCCGATGGCGGCAACCGCGGGAAAAATCTGCATCGCGGAGGTCGAGGAACTCGTCGAACCAGGCGAGCTGGATCCGGACTGCATTCACACGCCTGGAATCTTCGTGCATAGAGTCGTCGTCGCGAAACGCGAGAAGAGAATCGAGCAAAGGACTGTGAGCAAGTAATGCCTCTCACCCGCGACCAGATCGTGAAACGCGCCGCGCAGGAACTCCGCGACGGTTACTACGTCAACCTCGGCATCGGGATGCCGACGCTTGTAGCGAACAACATCCCGCCCGGCATGGAAGTGATCCTTCAATCCGAAAACGGCATTCTCGGGCTCGGACCATTTCCCTCGGACGCTGACGTCGATCCCGATCTGATCAATGCAGGCAAGCAGACAGTGACCGTGCTGCGCGGCGCCTCGTTTTTTTCGAGCGCCGATTCGTTCGCGATGATCCGCGGCGGCAAGGTCGATCTCTCCATCCTCGGGGCGATGCAGGTCTCGGCGCAGGGCGACATCGCCAACTGGATGGTGCCCGGCGCGATGGTGAAGGGGATGGGCGGCGCGATGGACCTCGTGGCCAGCGCGAAGCGGCTGATCGTGACGATGGAGCACGTCACGAAAAAGGGCGGGAAGAAGATTCTGAACGCATGCGACCTGCCGCTGACCGGCGTGAAGTGCGTGGACCGCATCATCACCGACTATTGCGTGCTCGATGTCACGGAGAACGGATTGACGCTGATCGAAGTCGCGCCGGGAGTTACTGTTGATGAAGTCCAGGCGATGACGGAGCCGAAGTTGATCGTTGCGGACGGCCTCAAGGAGATCAGCGTCTGAATCGCTGGCTCGGGATCGCAGCCGCCGTCGCCATCGCGGCCGGAGCGTTCGAGCCGTTTTACTTCCGCATCTTCGTCGCCGACCGCGCCGCCCTCGCCGCGCGCGAGGTGGCCCTGCCGTACCAGAAGCTGCCCGGATCGCGCGAGCTGATGCTGCAAGTCCGCGCGCTCACAAAGCCCGGCGACGTCATCGCCATCGCCGCGCCGTTCCCGAAATGGGAACAGGGCTACGCGTATCTCTACACACGTGCGCTCTATCCGCTGACCGGCCGCGAGGTCGTTCCGCTGCTCGATGACCACGATCGTCCGCATTACGAAAATCTCGCGCGTGCGAACGTGATCGCCGCGTATCGATGCGAGCCGCGGATCCCCGGATTCGCAATCGTCTGGCGCGGACGCGACGGGATACTGCTGCGGAGAACGCCATGATTGCGGAGCTGTGTTTTGTCGCTCTCGCGCTTCTCGTCGGCCTCCCTCTCACCCTCCGCCTCTCCCCATCTCCGCGTGAACCGTCCTCCCGGGTGGGGGAAGGCCTGCTGATCGGAATCGCGATCTGCGCCGCAACGCTGACGATCCTCCCGTGGTCGAGATGGATCGTAGTAACCGCAGTCCTCGCAATCGCCGCCGCAGCATTCCGTCCGAGGGCGTTCAAGGTAAATGCAAGCCTGCTGGTAGTCGTTCTCCTCCTCGGCTACGCGATCTACGCCACACTCGCGCCGCCGCCGGAGTACGACTTCCTCACAAACTGGGGTTTCAAGGCGAAGGCGTTCTTTGAGGTGCGCGGAATCGATTGGCAGCTCCTCGGGCGGAGCATCGACCGCAACGTCCATCCCGACTATCCGCTGCTCCTGCCGCTGACCTACGACTTCATCGCCGTTCTTCGGAACGGGTGGAACGACGCCCACCTCGGCATCATGCACGTCGCCTTCGCCGCAGCGTTGCTGCTGGTGATTTATGAAAACGCGTGGGATGACACCCGCTCACGAATTGCTGCCGCCTGCATCGCCATCGCTCTGATCACCATCGCGGC
>Ga0233356_1000056_pt1 | contig 39541 bp, 29 predicted proteins | sample GEONSFMMS_FD_180700 | JGI IMG/M metagenome (GOLD analysis project Ga0233356, IMG submission 180700) | Soil microbial communities from Shasta-Trinity National Forest, California, United States - GEON-SFM-MS | ecosystem: Environmental > Terrestrial > Soil > Temperate forest > Bulk soil | place...
ACGGCGAGGATATCGGCGGAGAGACGACCGCCGCGGGAGCGCAGATCAAGCGGCTCGTGGGCGAGATGAATGTCGAATCCCGCATCGATCAGGTCTCCCAAGTCCGCCCAGTCGCCCAGGTTCCGGGCGCTGCGGTCGATCTTGTGGATCACGATGCCGTCAGCCTTGCCTTGCCGGAGGGCCTTGAGCATCGCCGCGAAAATCGGCCGGCCGCGCTTTGCCGCCGTGATGTGCTCCTCGTACCAGCCAACGATCTCGACCCCGTGCTTTTCCGCGTAGGCCTTGATTGCGTCGCGCTGCTCGGTCAGTGAGACCCCTTTCTCCGCCTGTTTGGTGGTGGATACGCGAACGTATCCGAAGAGGCGTTTCATCTATTCGTATTGAGTTGTAGTGTGCCGGGGCTCGACCTCCGACCCCAGAGATACCGTAGCTCGCATTTCGGGAGTTGTCAAAGCCGGCTCAAGAAGCGGCGTTTCGTCGAGTCGCGTGACTACGGCCAGCACAATCTCTGCGTATTGGCGGATGCGTTCCTCGTTGTTCATAGCGAGTAACGATAGTTACTTCGCGCGATTCTTGAAGACTGCTCAAGTCCAGCGCCGCCGGACTTATGCCGTCTTCTAAGATTCTTGCCGGGCGTTTACGCTTCCCGCCATGCTCAAACCCATCGATTGGCGGCGCGTACGCGCCCAGTTGTTCCATCGGCGGCTGCCGGAAAATATCCGGCGACACCTGAACGCGCGAGGGATTCCAGCGACGGTCGTGGAGTCCCAGCTCCTCGGCTGGAACGGCGAGCGGATCACGATTCCGGTCTTTGGCCGCGAGCGTCAGGTGCTCAGCTTCCGCTATGCCAAAGCTCCAACGGATATTTCGGATAGTCCGGAGGTGATCTCCGATCCGGAACTTGGAATGGAGCTCTACGGGTGGGATTCGCTCGCGAAGAAACCGGGCCGGATCGTGATCTGCGACGGCGAGTTCAACCGGCTCGTGCTCGAGGCGCACGATTATGCGGCGGTGACCTCGACGGGCGGCCAGGGCACCTTCCTTTTGGAGTGGCTGCCGTACTTCGAACCGGTGAAGGAGGTCTTTATCTGTTTCGAACGCTCGCGCGCGGGCGAAACAGCGGCCAAGAATCTCCACGCTATTCTCCCCCGCGCGCGGATCGTGAAGCTCCCCGCGGGGATGCTGGATGTGACCGACTTTTTTGTCTGGCAGGAACAGACGACACTGGATTTTGAGGTGGCGCTGGCCGAGGCGCCGTCGACATTCGGCGATCGGTCGGATCTGCCGCCTGCGCTCGAGTCGCGCCCGCTCCTGAAGTCACTTCGCAGCCGCGCGCAGCGTCTCAGGAAGTCGGTCAAGTTGTATGACCTCGTCGAGCAGTACACGACGCTTCGCGCGCGCGGGCAGCGCTTGGTTGCGCACTGCCTCTTTCATGATGATGCGGAACAGTCGTTCGGCGTGTATCCCGAGGCGAACACCTACGCCTGTTCCAAGTGCGGCGCGAAGGGCGACGTCGTGCAGTTCCTCATGGACATGGAGTCGATGTCTTTCGGCCGAGCGCTCGACGCCCTGGAGCGCTTTGAATTCACCCACGAGATCTATGGCACCGGCTGAAACCGACAAAAAGCCGGAGTCAAAGTCAGTGATCACGCCCGCGGCCTCCGCAGTCCTTCCGAGTGGCGAGCTCGTCGAGATGGTCTATGACCCGGAACTGCAGAAGACGCAGTTCGTCTGCGGCAATGGCGACGCGTGGGGATTCGAGGAAAGCGTGGAAGTCTCTCCCGCGGAGCGTCTCGTGCCGTATTCGGCGACGAACAGCCTCGTGAAGCACGGGGTGGTGCTCTTTCCGTCCGAGCCTACCGAGTACGGCACGGAAGCGGAGCTCGCCGCATCGATCCGGGAGTTCGTGCATCGCCATGTGGACGTCTCAGAGGATTTCGAGACAATCGCTACGTACTACATCCTCTTCACCTGGGTATACGACGCCTTTCACGAAGTCCCTTATGTCCGCATCCGCGGCGGCTACGGCAGCGGAAAGACGCGGTTTCTTCTCACCGTGGGATCGCTTTGCCGCTTACCGATCTTTGCCTCTGCCGCCTCGACAGTTTCGCCGGTCTTCCGGCTCTTGGATGCCTTCCGCGGCACCTTGATCCTCGACGAGGGAGACTTCCGATCGGATATGCAAAATGAGCTTGTCAAAGTGTTGAATCACGGCAACGCCCGGGGCTTCGTAGTCCTCCGCACGGAAGTCTCCCCGAAGAAGGAATTCGACCCGCGGGCGTACCACGTCTTCGGGCCGAAGATCATTGCGACCCGCGGCTTTTTCCAGGATCGCGCCTTGGAGAGCCGTTGCCTCACCGAGGACATGCGGGGCGGCAAAGTGCGCAGGGAGATTCCTCTGAATCTCGATGAGCGCTTCCATGCGGAGGCCCGAAGCCTCCGCAATCGGCTGCTGCTCTATCGACTGAGGCATTTCAAGGACAGACGTGAAGAGACCGGCGCGGGCGCCCGTGATCTCGAACCGCGGCTGCAGCAGATCTTCGGGCCGCTCTTGTCGGTGATCGTCGACCCGGCCTCGCGGGAGCACATTGCACAGCGACTCGGAACGATGAACGAGGATCTCCTCGACGAGCGCTCGGAGACCGCCGAAGCCCAAGTGCTCGCGGTGATCCGGGACTTGGTCGCGCAGGGACCGGGCACCCGCCTCGCGATCCAGGACATCACAAAGGCATTCGTCGCGCGCTATGGCGCCGAGTACGAGCGCCGGGTCACGCCGCGATGGATCGGTTCCATCGTTCGCCGGCGGCTGGGCCTCAAGCCGTCGCGCTCGACGGGAGTATTTACGCTCAGGCCGGAGGAGGTGGCGCGGCTCAAAGGGCTGTATGTGCGTTACGGACTTGAGCCTGTCGGACACGAGGCGCTGGTCGAGGCGGAAGCAAGCGTCCTCGCCGCATGAGCAGCGATCCGCTGACCTTCATCGGGGAGACGAACTGGCGCGATATGCGGAAAGCTTTCGGAAGCCGACCCGCCGACCGTCGGGCTCATATGTTCTTGATCGGAAAGACCGGTGTCGGCAAATCGTCGCTCATGGAGGCCATGATCCGGCAGGATGTCTTAGCGGGGCATGGTTTGGCGCTCTTCGACCCGCACGGCGATCTGGTTGAGCGCGTGAACGCCTGGATGCCGGAATCGCGCAAGCGCGATCTCATCTATCTAAACGTGCCTGACCCCGCGCAGCCGTTCGGGTTCAACCCGCTCCAGGGCGTGCCGCCGCTTCGCCGCTCGCTTGCGGCAAATGGGATCGTGGAAGCTCTCAAAAAACTGTTCGACGACGCTTGGGGCGCCCGCCTCGAGTACATCCTCCGCACGGCGCTCCTCCTTCTCCTGGAACAGCCGGAAGCCACCCTCGCCGATGTCTTTCGGCTCTTCCACGAAAAGGAGTTCCGCACGGCGGCGGCGGAGCGAACGACGAACGAACACGTCAGACGATTCTGGACCGTCGAGTTCGAGAAATACGGCAAGGAACGCGCATCCGCGATCACCCCAATCGAGAATAAGCTTGGCAGTTTCCTGATCGATCCTTTCGTCTCCCGGATCCTCACGGCGAGAACAAGCACGTTCGACCCGCGGCAGGCGATCGACGGAGGAAAAGTCCTTCTGGTAAATCTCGCGAAGGGGAAGATCGGGGAAGCGCCGGCACAGCTCTTCGGCGGGCTTCTGGTCACCGCGTTGGGGCTCGCGGCCCTCTCGCGCGCTGACACGCCTGAAGACGACCGGCGTGATTTCTTCATCTACCTGGACGAGTTCCAGACATTCACGACGCTCGCGCTGGCGGACATGATGGCGGAGCTGCGCAAATATCACTGTAATTTAATACTCAGTAATCAATATCTCGATCAACTTGACCCGGAACTGCGCTCGGCGATCCTGGGGAACGCCGGCACGCTCATCGTGTTCCGGGTCGGAGCCGTCGACGCCGCCCGCCTCGTGAAAGAGCTCCGACCCGACTTGGAGCCCTATGATCTTACCTTGCTGCCGAACCGAGCCTTCTGGATACGGCCGCTCGTGAACGGGGAGTCGGTGGAGGCCTTTACCGGAAGAACGCTATCACTCACGCACTTGAACGACCGCTCGGCTGACCGGGGAGTCGCTCGGTCTCCCTCTCCTCCGGCAAGCGCCTAGAACTCCAAAGAAGTAACGATCGTTACTCCTTGCTGGGTAGGGTTTCTCGCGCTCGCGCCTCTCCTTAGTGAGAAGTTCTGATGCGAATGTGGCCGGACGAGATGATGAGCGATTACGTGAATTCGCTTGAAAGCCGTCCCGACTTGGACTTGGAGAGTTTCGCAGCGCTGTGGCTCGCGGCGGATGCGCTGGCAAGGCTTGCGCTGGAGGCCGGGCTTGAGCCGGAAGACATTCCAAGCTTGATCATGCTCGCCGAATAGCGCTAGAGCCCTTCATCTGTACTTTATCTTTTCTTTAAGTTTTCTTGAACTCTCTTTGGTAAAATCGGCACTTCGTTTTTCTTGACGGTTTCGTAGATTAGTGCTGTTTTAACCGTCTTTAGTTGTCCTTCGTTTAAATATCTCAGCGATGGCGTGGGCTTTCTGCGGCATGGCGACCCTTGCCCGTTAATAAGTGCCGCCAACACTGGTCTTATGCCGTCTAGGACTGATTTACTCCTTCACCTACGCTTCTCCAATGCAGCGAAAACTTGCCCATTATCTACGCAGCGAACGCCGCCTGAACGCCCTCACCCAGGCGGACATTGCCGCGCTCCTGGGCGCGCCGTGGAAGCAGCGTGTCGGCTGGTACGAGCGCGGCAAACTCCCGCCGATCGAGACCGCTTTGGCATACGAAGCGATCTTCGGGAAACCAGTCTCAGAGCTCCTGGGCGGCGCATACGACGAGATCGCGATCGCCGTCCGCCGCCGGGCCCAGAATCTTCTCGCGCGAGACAATGCCGGCGAGACGCCGCGGCGCGTGCGCCGCAAAAGGTCGCTGGCCCGCATCGCCGCATGACGAAGATCGAAGACGAGCGATCGATCGTAGGGATCGACCCCACCCATCGGGGGTTGGCTTTTGTGTTCTTCGAGCAGGGGCGGCTGCTGGACTGGGGAACCTGGCGTAATGATGAGAACGAGCTTGCATTGCTCGATCGCGTGCTCGACGGCTGTGCTGCAGATGTCCTCGTCCTGGAAGACCCCGCTGCGCCCGGCTGCCTCCGGAGGCCGCGGGTCGCGCAGCTTCTGAGGAACTTGGAACACCATGCACGGCGACGCGGCCGCACGGTGATCAAGGTTGCGCGGGAAGACGTACGCCACGACTGGAAGGCGCGAGGCGTGAAGTCAAAGCACGCGGTGGCTACCGCCATCGCGGAACGCTTTCCAGACCTCGCGATGATCCTCCCAAAGCCGCGGAAGGTATACCGTTCCGAAGACCCTCGCATCCAGATATTCGACGCGGCGTCCCTGGTGCTTTTCGCGTGCTCTTCTGCAAAGTAGCGCAAGAGCCCAGCACGGCAGGACTTAAGCCGTCTAGAAGGATCGCGACTCGCCGGGTAGTGTGATTCCCAGTTCGCGCTGGGACGTCCTTCCTCACCTCGCCCGCTGACCGCTCGTGCGTGAAACCTCCCGCGCGAGCCGTCAGCGAGGGGAGTTCCCCGCTGAGGCCCACGAACCTTCACAACTTCATAAGAAAGGAGAACGCAGTATGTCCAGCGCTAGCGCTGTCCAAAGTAGCAGCAGTACGTCGTTCCAGTTGATCCCGCTCGGGAAACTCGGCGAGTCGCCGACGAACCCGCGCAAGCACTTCGATGCCGGAAAGCTCGAAGAGCTCGCCCGCAGTATCAAGGAGGTCGGCGTCCTCGAACCGCTTATCGTTCGCGCCCATAAGAACGGTGACGGCACGGCATTCCAGGTTGTGTGCGGCGCCCGGCGCTACCGGGCCTCGAAACTCGCCGGCCTCGCCAAGGTTCCCGCGACGGTCCGCGAATTCACGGATGACGAGGTCCGCCTCATCCAGCTTGCCGAGAACGGCGCGCGGGAGGACCTCTCGCCGCTCGATGAAGCGGAAGCCTACGCCGCGCTCGCGGCGGACGGTCTCGATGCTCAGGCGATCGCGAAGACGCTCGGCAAGAAGACGCGCGAGGTCGCGCGCCGGCTGCCGCTCGCGAAACTCCCCAAGAGCGCGAAAGATGCCTTGGCCTCCGGCCTCCTGCCGGTCGGCCACGCGGAGTACCTCGCGCGGATCCCTGACGCGAAGCTGCAAGAAGAGGCGCTCGAACGCTTCCTCTACGACGCGAACGAGTACGGCGACGGGAAGCCGGTGTATGCGGCCGTGCCGCTCGCAATCGCGAAGCGGATCGTCGAGGAAGAGTTCATGACCTCGCTCTCGGTCGCCATCTTCGACCCTGAGGACGCGACGCTCTCACCGCTCGGCGCGTGCTCAAAATGTCCGCATCTCGCGGGCAACAACCCCGATCTTTTCGGCGACGTGAAGGCGAAAGCCGTCTGCACCAATCCGAAGGACTTCCGCCTCAAGGTCGAGAACCATCTCGCGAAGCTCAGAGACGCGGGTTATGCCGTTCTTTCGGAGAAGGAGGCGAATCGCGCCTTTCCTTTCAGCGGGAGCGATGCAGTCGGCAACGACTTCGTCGATCTCGAACGGAGGTGCATGGACGATCCGAAGCGCCGCACGTACGAGGAACTCCTCGGCCGCGGCGAGAAGCTGAAGATGATCTTCGCCTTGAAGGACGGCCGCGTGCGGAAGCTCTACCCGGCGAAAGACATCCGCGCGGCGCTCGTAGCTTCCGGCCATTCGTTCGCCAACGAGAAGAAGTCACAGCAGCAGCCCGGTAACGGCAGGGACGCCGCCCGCTCTGCCGCGCGTCTCGATGAAATCGGAAACGCGGCCGTGACCCGCGAACTGGCGGCGAAGCTCCGGAGCGTGAAGCTCACGCCCGGCGGCTGGATCGAACTTCTCCTCCAGATCGCAATCCTTCTTGAGGACTGGCGCGTCGAACGGGTGATCCGCCGTCACGGGTTCGACGGCACGGTCGAGGAGTTCAAGAAGAACCGCGAGCGCATCGTTCCGGACCGGATCGCGACGATGACGGACGCCGAGAAGCGCGCCTTCCTCGTCGATCTCCTGATCGGCGACTGGATCACCACGGCCGATAGGGCGGAGCAGGATCTGTACCGCCATGTGCTGAAGCTCGCCGGCGTCAATTTCGTGAAGGTCGCGAATGCGGCCGTCGACGCGGCGAAGAAGAAGGCGGCGGCGGAGTCGAAGCAGACTTCGAAAACGCCGATCGCCGCGAAGACGGTGCAAGCGCCAAAGAACAAATCCCACTAACAAGCGGCACGTCCGCTTAGAAAGGAGGTGAATCAATTGGATCTCGTACTCAAATTGCGTGAACTGCGCCGCATGGCTGGCCTCTCACAGAAAGAAGCCGCGCTCTCGTCGGGACTGGGCGAGAAGACGCTCAGTTCTTTCGAGACCGGCGAACGCATCACTTCGATGAAGCTCGCGCAGCTCCTCGCCCTGCTCGCCGTCTACGACGTCACCCCCGCTGAGTTCTTCGGCGGCAGAGTCGAAGCTGAAGTCTTTGGCGAGCTCGAACGATTGAGCGCTTGCGAGCTGGATCTGATTCGCCAGTTGCGCACGCTGCCTCAAGAAGCCCGTGGACGCGTCGAAGAAAAGCTCTTCGATGTGATCGATACCGCCCAGGCGCTTACCGCGCGCACGCCACTGCGCGTCGTCCGCAAAACCGCGTAAATCCCTTCCTCCCGCGCCGTCTCCGGCGCATCAACCCTCAACTCAAAACGAAGGAGTCATTCAGCATGACTGAACCCGCTATCGCTTCACCAGGGCCGATCGCCGGCCTCGTCTCCCACTGCGGTACGTCCCTCATGGGACGCCAGAATCTCCTCGGGCTGCCAACCCCGGAGCCCACTGATACGCACAAGCCGATCGCGCATGCCGCGCTCGTCGGCGCTCTCATCGAAGCCCTCGGTTACCGCAGCATCGAAGTCGTCGAAGATCAGTACGCGGTCTCGCCGGACGGCATGCGCATGTTCGGAGTCCTCGCTCTCAACATCGAAGAAAACGGCGTGCGCGTCTCGATCGGCATCCGGAACTCGCACGACAAGTCCTGCTCGGTCGGAATCACCATCGGCTACCGGGTCTTCGTCTGCGACAACCTCGCCTTCCACGGCGACTTCCAGACCCTCACCCGCAAGCATTCCAAGAACCTCGTCATCGAAGACGTGTTCTCGGTCGCGATCGACCGCATGCAGCGGAACTTCGCCCCGATGCTGAACCAGGTGAATGTATGGAAGGGCTACGAACTGCCGGATGCCGCGGCGAAGCTCACGATCTACCGCGCGTTCATCGAAGACGACTTGCCGGCACCGAAGCATCTCGCGAAGGACGTGCATCGGAACTATTTCGAGCCCGAGTACGACGAGTTCCAGCCGCGCACGATGTGGAGCCTCTCGAACGCGTTCACCTCGGCCTTCAAGGAGCTTGACCCGGTGCCGCGTTTCAAGGCGACGGCGAAGCTCGCGCCGTTCCTTGCCGGCCTGCCGAACTTCGGCGTCGGTCTGCCTGCCGTTCAGGCAGCGTTGCCGTCGTGAGCGACGAGCGGTGCCCGTTCATGGACGCGAACGCGCTCTACGCAGAGCTTAACCAATTCATCGGCCGAACAGCGCTTCACCGGCACTGGCTGCCGCGCTTCCACTACACCGAAGGCGTCCTCTTTCTCGCGGAGCGTACCCGCTGCTACTGGCTCATTGATCTCATCGCGATTCTGCAGTTCAGAGCCTGGAAAGATGCTTGGCTGCGGCAATTCCAGTTATGGGAGCTCTTCGTCAAAGACGGCCGCGGCGTCCTTGTCTGCTCCCGCGACAGCGATGACGTGGCATTCCGGGAAGTCATCGAAAAAACCGATTTCCCGATCGCCTACGTACATCTATACGTCGAAGACGGCGTGCTCATGCTGGCTTCGGAACATTGAGCCGAGTCATTCCAGCCTCCGAAGTCTACGAGACTGGCTGGTTGATGCCCGCCGAGTTCACGATGGCTCCTCGCAAGGATCGAGGTAGCCAGAAAGGAGAAATGCGACCAGGAAGTCTCCTAAGGCCGGAGCAGCGCGGCTCTACTCGATGGAACAGGATTGAGGAGGAACGACGACATAAACCACATGCAGTATCCCCTCGCGCTTTGCGGGGGGTTTTATTAATACATGCACAGGGCCGCGATTGCTAAAGGCAACGCTCGGCTCCTCTTGTATCCTGGTCGGGACCAAGAACCGGGCGCCGGTCACGCTACGATGACTTGAAGTGGGATTCATTTAGATTTAGGATAGGTCGAAAAGGGGGCGGCGGTCGGATGATTTCAGCAGTCTACCGCGCAAGAGACTTCTTAATCACGACGGGCTCTGGATGCACGCTCTTATTCCAAATGACGACGCAGTGCGACCGAATAGATCAATTCGCGCCGAAGCTCTTAATACCCAAGATCAGGTCCTAATATCGCTGGCCATGAAAACCTCCAGCGTTGACCGTCGTAATTAGCAAAGATCACATAGTCGTCTGCGCCAGGCGCGTTAATACCCGAACTGGGGCTCAAGTAAATCGCAACTATAGTCGGCGTCTCTTGCGTCCATCGTATGATGCGTAAACATTTACGACTTCTGCTTCTTCCGCCCGGCACGAGATCTATCTTCTCCAAACCGTAGAAGCCAGCGCCGATTAACGCGGCAATAGAACTGTTGCAATCCGCAAAGGCTGCGAGTGCCCCAGGGAGCGTTTTTGCTAGCTCAAGACCATGAGACACGCCGATGAACTGCTCAGTGAGCGCCGGTGACGTTTCGCACGCAACGCAGGGTACGCGTGATGGAACGACGCAGGCTAAGAAAATGAAAAACATCCCGATTAGCAGCTTGGTCCTCATTTTGGTATCCGATAGAACCAAGTCTCGGTCCGAAACACTGACCCTGGTTCCACGCCGCCAACATGCGGGGCATTGTTTATTTCTGCCTTCTTACCTTGGTACTGTGGGTAGCCATGTAGAATCAAGTAGTCTGCTTTATCTTGGGCGTTCTTGTAATCTCGTAGACCACCAGGCGTAAAATAATCTTGTGCTGGTGATTGTCGGAGTTGTGCATTCCAAGCCAACACTTCATCAGTAACGTCTGTAAACGTCGTGTGCCACGAGCCCTCCATTTTTCTGAAACCTACCATGCCGTTATCTACTTGAACGCCATGTTCGATTTCATGAGCGAGCCTGCCCGTCATGCTAAAGTTTGCCTGGGGGCCGCCTGGGGCCAAGTTGAGAAAGACTTTAGACCCATCTGTAGTAACCTCTCCTTCTTGAGCGCCTTCGATACGCGTTATCTTTATCACATATGTGATATCTGATTTCTGAAGCTGTTGCGCATTCTGATAGTCCTCGGAATCATGGTCGAGATTAGCCGTATAGTCCTCGTAGGCTCTCTTCGAAGCGCTGTCAGCATACTCCACAATGGCGCCGGTCGGGTCGATGCAATTCAACGGATTGCTCAGCGCATAAGCATAGCGGTTCCAGCTTTGGAGATTTGCGACGTCGATACTTCGCGACGCGGGGTCAAAAGATATGAGTCGGCCTAGGCTAGCGTTGCCGTATCGCGCGTGCATGTAATCCAGCGTATGCCCGTCCCCCACAACGATGTCCCGTTCGTGACCTGTAAACTTCATCGCCTCCTCTGGGCTCTCGTGCGGTGTGAGATTGATTTCCGCGCCGAATGGGTAGTACGCGTGTTCGGCCACTTTGACGCGGTTCGCGTCGGTGATCAGGCGTGGCGTGCCGAGGTGGTCCAAGTGGTAATGAAGAGTCCCGTTCGGCGAGGTTGTAGCGAGCAGCAGGCTGTCGCGCCAGACATAGTCTTTTGCCCAGACACGTGTGGTCATCGCGAAGTTTGCACCGCCGGTCTCCACGCTCGTAAACTCGCGTAAGACCTTTGCGTTCAGGTCGCGTACGGTCCACGTCCAGGAGGCACCCTGTTTTACCGCGATTCGTTGGTCGTCCGCCGTGTAGACGAACTGCCGGTCATCGCTGGCGACGGTGGCTTCGGTCATCATTGAGGTCCCATCGTACACATAGTGTGTGATTGGCAAGCCGGGAATATCTGTGATGCTGCCTGCCGCATCGTATTGGATCACGTTGTTATTGATCGTCTGGAGACGATTGGTCGGCGTGTCCACCACGACAGGCTGGGCACAGGTTGTCTGCCCCAAACAATTCGTGGCCCCCGTTGCCGTCCTTCGGTTCCCGAACGCGTCGTAGGTGTAGTCCTCCTTCACGCCTCGGGTCACACTAACTTTCAGTCGGCCCTCCACGTCGTAGAGATAGGCATCCGCTCCAATGGCGGTGATATTCCCGGAACTGTCGTATGTGTAAGTGCCGCTTTGGCCGTTGTCGCCGTAGCCCGTCGTTTGCGGTATGAACCGGTGTGACGAAACGGGAGCGTCAGGCTGTACTGCAGGAGTCTCGGCAACCTCGCTGACACGAGGGTCGCTGCTCAGAAGTCTCGCCCGTGCGGCCGTCATGGTTACAACAAATTGTCGTATGCCGACCGGCGGGCCGGGATCGAGACGGGCTCCATAGAGCGCGACCAGTTCGCCCTTTGTCGCTGCAAGATACTCTGCCTCATCGGCGGCCAGCGTCACCAGATACCGGCCAGCGCCGGAATCGGAGGAACGGAACTTTGGCTGCGTGGCGGCTGCGAGCGTGACGGCTGCGCCTAATATGAGAACGACAAAGACGAGTACCGCGATTCGGTTGCTCTTCATCATTTCACCGCATTCCGAAGCTGGGCCAGGTGGGACTCTGCGATGCCGACGTCGTGTGCTGGCGTCGTACCGGTAAATGACAGATGGTATCCGACGAGGTTGAACACGGCTTGGTCGAGCGCCGTGCGCATGTCGGTCTGATGGATCGCGAGCACGGTGCCCGTTGGGGCGTTGTAGTCAGTCCAACCGGCGGTGTAGGGGGGCAAGTTGGCCAGGCTCCGCAGGGCATCGATCGCCTTCCGCAGTTCCACCACATGCGAGCCTCGGATTCGAACGGGTGTTCCCGTTCCGATGCTCTCCGCAAATAGCGTCGACGCTGTCACTGCGTAGTCGGGCAGGCTCGGCGGCGAGTCACTGCTCCCATTCGCGACGGCGATCACGTGATAGAGGTGAGCCGCGGGCGGATTGCCGGAGACCGAGTTGACCGTATCGGTATAGGTCGTTGCAGAAGTCGGAGTTGGCCCGATCGGCACCCAGCCACAGGAGAAACAATCCTTCCGCTCCATCCGGTAGGAAGTTGGTCCTGACGGTCCCGGCGACCAGGCGAGCGTCACACTGGTGTTGCCGTTCAGCGTCGTCGAGAAATTGATCGGTGGCGAAAGTTGCTGCTGCTGGATCGCCACGTTCCGGGTTCCGGCAGGTCCCGGTCCGCACGAATTGGACACGAACGAAGCGGTCACTGACAGCGCGACCGTGCCGTTCGCGCCAGCCGTGAAGGTGATCGAGTTCGCGGCGGACGCCGTGATCGTTCCGCCGGTCAGCGACCATGCGTACTGCAGCGTTCCATCGGCGGGCACCGTTGCCACATTGCCGGTCGATCCTGCCGGGACGGACGTTGCCGCCGTGATCACCGGCGCCGCAGGGACGGGGCAAGTGGTGCTCCAGTTCGAGAAGCCGATCGAGGAGGGCCGCGGCAGACCGTTGGTGGGATCTTGGTTGTATGTATCCGTTGCGCCGGCCTGGTGAACGACCTGGGAGAGCATGTTCCCGAGGTAGCTGATGCTCGATGCGTAACCAGGTACGGTGACGAGTGAACCGTCCTTGTATGTGAACGTCGCTCCAGCGAGCGGAGTACTACCGCACGGCAGCGTATTCGCGCACGCCGGATAGCCTGGGTTCGTGATCTCGCCGATGTCGTCGTAGGCGAACGCCTGCTGGTACGACTGTAGCGTGGTTGTCCCGCTCGTAACGTCTGTCTGGCGCGAGGAGAGACGACCGGTCGGAGCGTCGTACTTGTAGGTTTCCGTGACCACGACGTCGCCAGTCGGCAAGTGATTGGTCCGGACGGCCTGCGCGAGTTTGCCGTTCCGGTAGTTCTGTGGGTTGGCATTCGTGTCGTTCTGGTTGATGAACAAAAAGCGCTTCAACTCCCGGGCACCATTCTGATCCGAAACGGTTGTCAGGCGCTCACTCTGATCGTACGCGAGTTGCAGGTCGTAGACTCCGTTCGCCACGCCGGAGAGTTTGTGATGAGCATGGCCGCGGGCATCATAGTGGTCGTAGGTAGTGCCTCCTGAGCCAAGCTCCGGATGCGCTTCGGACAGGAGAAAGCCGCGATTATCGTAGTTAAAAGAGCGTGTCTGGGTGACGCCGTCGCCGGTGATCGATGCACTTTGCAGCCGGTTGCCGATGTCGTAGGTATAGGACGCGTGGAGATTACTCCCAGGCTCGAGCACGTCGTAGAGGCGCCCGTGAACGTCATACAACTCGGTGGTCACGGTGGCAGTATCCGGCTGCCCCGATTGCGTGTGTATATAGGCTGTGCTCTCGACTTTCCTGGAACCTGAATATTGAGCCGACGAGACCGTGCCGTCCGGTTTGGTCACGGTACGCGGGCGGCCGAAGGCGTCGAAGTCGGAGAAAAAAGTGAAATGGGATGGTGTATTGGATTCCTCTGATTCAGAAACCATGCTTTTCCGGCCCATCCCATCGAAGACAGTTTTTTGCCGTGACCAACGCGGTACGCCTGGAGTGGTCGAGGGCAGCGTAGAAGAGTGCGACACCAGCCGGCCGAAGCCGTCGAACTGAAAGGCGACTTGGGGCGTGCCACTCGTCCCCGATGACTGCGAGATCGTGGCGCTTGCCCCTGTGCTGCCGGTCGCGCTCGTGTACGCGTAGTTGATCGGTGGATCGGTACTTGTCTGTGCCCTCGTCAGCCGGCGCGAGGAATCATACCGGTACGAGGTCGCGACGCCGGCTGTGTCGCGCGACGCCGTCGGGAGAGCGGTGTTGTTCCCATCAATATCCAGATCGAGAAACTTGAAACCGACTGTGGCGCCGCCTGAAAAATACTCGGAGCTCTTTCGGACGCCGCTGTCGTAGGAATGGTGAATGTCGTATCCAAGCGTGCCAGGCGCGCCGAGCAAGGCGCACAGCGTCGCCTGCGGATCAGCGGTCAGCGGACTGACGTCGCCGCCGTAGTACTTTTCCGAGATCACAGCGCCGTGCGCGTCGTTGACGAATGCTGCCACGAGGTCGGCGGGTGCTCGGCTACCGCCGGCGTAGGTTCGAGTGCCTTTCAGGAAGCCCGTCGATGGTTCGAAGCAGGTCTCTTGTATTGCGGTCGAGCTTCCCTCCGTGGTCACGACCCTGGAAAAGAGGTTCACGAGCCACGGTGAGGACGTAGGAGGAGTGCTGAAGGTGTTTGCCACGCCGGTCGAGTCGTATGTTCCGGTCTGGAAGATGTTCGAACCGACGAGAGACGAGTTCTTGTTGTAGTCGGTCGTGACTGTGCGAGCGCTTCCGGTGCCTAGGAACGTGCCCGAGGTTGTCGTCGTCCGGTAGTGGCCGACGCCGTCGTTATCGGAGTACGAGACATCGAGATAGTTCGCCCCATCGTCATTGAAAACGGTCCTGCTCTGAATCAGGCTGCGATTGCTGTCGAGGTTACTGATCACTCCCACCGGGTCGCGTTCGTACTTGACGTAAGTCGTCCGTTTCAGCGTCTCAGGGTGATTAACATCGGCGGCGTGCTGGAACGCCTCGGTCGAAAGGAGCTTCCCACCAACAGCCGGAAACTTATGAGAAAACGCTAATCCATATTCGCGGTACGTCGCGCCGTCGCTGCGGGTCGCGGTAGGGCCGAACGTAACTGGCCAAACGGAGAAATGATAGCTCGTCCGGTTGAGATCCGGATCAGTAACCGTGGTGATCGATTCCTCAGCAGGGGCATAGAAGAGGATGAACTCGTTCGGAGCGCAGGGCCATTGAGCGTCGTTTTCGGGTGTAAGCGTCTGTGAGTAGGTCCAGGTACCGGACACGTTCGAATTCGTCGGGTCGGTGAGGGTCCTTGTTTTGATCCCTGTCGAGGAGCCGATCGGATCGTCTGAGCAGCCGGCCGTCGGCATCTCGTACATCATGTAGGTCCAGGACATGACTCCCAGCGTGGGTAGCGTCGCCGAAGTGAGAGCGCCGCCGGAGCAGTCGCCCGGATCTACGACAGCGGACTTGCTGACATTCGTTCCGTTCGCGTAGGCAAAGTTCCACGAAGAACTGTCCGGTAGTTCCACCTTAAGAAGCATCGGCACGCGGTACTCGTCCGTGTCTCTCAGCTTGCTTGCTACATCGTTGTCGCCGCAGTAGCCGGTCCATACCCATCGGTTTTCGTATGTGAAGTTGAAACGTGCAGTACCGGCCACCCCGTCGACCAGGCTCGGCACTTCGATGTAGTCGATGGCGGTTAAGTACGCCGGGGTGAGGTTGACTACCGCGGTGTCCGGTGTATGGATATCCTTGAAATGAACGGTTGTGACACGGTTGTACTGATCGGTGATCTTCCACTGCAGAGCCGTGGTGTAATCGAAATCGATGTAGTTACCGAACGAATCGCGGAGCTTCGTGATTCGCCAGCGCCGACGCGTGCCGTCCATATAGGATGAGAACTCACGGACGGTCCCGTCCGGTGTTTCAATGAGGCGCGGGTTACCGTCGGTCATCCTGATATACGATCCGTCACGCGAGTAATATCCGCCGATGCTGTCGCTGTGAAGACCGGTGTTGTGGATGACGTGATCGGCGCCGTCAGGGGATTCGTAGTGGATGGAACTATCATTGGGCACGATATCGCTGTCATTTAGATCGGTGTTGGACGTGGCGCCTTCGAACATCCGCCCGAACGAGACCATCCATCCTAAGCCTGCATTCGACCGTGCCGTCGGCGTCTTCCAGGTTCGTGTCTCCTGCCCTGCAGGCATACTACCGTCACGGTACTGCGTGGCGTCCCATAGCTTGCTGTTGTACACGAGAGTCATCGATGTGGCCAGGCGGTCGCTGGCTGGAATGCTTCCGCCCAACGGGATAGTGAACGTCAGGTTGCCGTTGAAGAGGTTCACGTTATCAACGTTGTTGAACTGGTACATCTTGTCGGCGGCGAAACCCTTTTCGAGGTTCGGATGGACCTGCGGCTGTTCCGCGGAGGCGCTCGCCGGGATGAAAACGAGCAGAGCTAACAGGATCGACTTGCGCATTGGCGATTCTCCTAATGCGACGGCGGCCGGCCGGCGTAAAACCGGAGCGAGACCGGATCGATCATGACGATGAAGTCGGACGGCACTAGGTGTCCGGGGAGATGCTTGTTCCCGCGTATGCCCCTCAATAGCGACAGGTCGATGTCTGTTGCTCCGGGCTTTCCCCGATTCAGGTCTGATGAACCGTGGCGCATCGGACTGCCGGTCCAGACGGCATCGTTCCCGCGGACGAGGAGCACCTTGACGGTGTATTCGTCGGTCGACAAAACGTCACTCTGGGCATCGTTCAGGGCACGAACGGAAGGCGCTGCCAAAGTCGCCACGGGTAGATTGCTTGCGCCGGGATATGCGACCGCATACTCCGCCGACGAGACATCGATCGCGAACCACACGGAACGTGGTGTGATCGCCTCGCTCGGCGCCCACCGAAACGTTCCGGAAGCGTCGACCGTGACGATCTGCAGATAGTCGACGAGACGTGCGTAGTACGGCTGCGGAATGTTCGCCGCGCCAAAGATGACTACGTCATGGCCAGGCTTGAATCCTGAGCCGTTAATTGATGTCGAATCCACCGCAATGGCCGGGATGGTTTGCGCCGCGTGTACTGGCACGACACCAAGCAGACACGAGAATGCGAGCAAGCCGATTAATTTCATCTGATTTTCCTCGAAGAGTTCTCGACTTACTGCAGGCTGAGCAGCACGAGAATCACGCCCTCGCCGGACGCGAGAGGCTCAAGCGCTTTGCCGATCAGCGTGCCCGGCTGGTGGAACTTGCGGCCGTTAATGTCGAGAGGCTCGGAGAGCATGGCAGTACCGGGGGTGTCACTGGTGACTAGGAGATCGCCAATATTTACCGGGTGGTTTCTGGCATCCACGCGCACCTTTACGCGTCCGGTAGTGGCAATTTTGGCCTTGTTTATCCCCGCCACACCCAGCAATACGCCGGGTTGGCCGGAGACGACTCCGGCTACCGCGGTGTCGTAGGCCATCGAGGAAGGCCTTACTTCATTCGGCATCTCACGATTGAGGACAACCACCGTTCCCGCCGTCAGGATGCCTGCGGCGGGCACCCATTCCGCGACATCCTGATAGGTAGCATGAATCGTCGTTGCGTCTACGTCGCCATTGAAGTGGATGGCGGAACCGTTGATCGTCATCAGATCTCCCGGCGTGCCGGCGACGGTGTTGTCGCGGATTTTGAAAATGCCGGTGGCGTCGACGATTCCGATGCGCCAGTCTTTGATAGGTGCCGCGGTTGAAGCCAGCCGGACATAGGCCATACCGTTCCCGCCGGTCGCCGCCAGGCTTGCCGGTCCTGACGAGTTCGTTACGGAGGACGTAAGCAAGCCCGCAACGCTTCGATTGAGATCCGAAGTGTTACTGGTGCTGTTGAACGGGTACGCCGCCGTCTGGACGATCCCATCGGGAAAACGAACGCCGGTGGACGTTTGAATCGTTCCGGCCACTGACAACGGGTACGAGGGATTAGTCACCCCAATACCGACATTGCCCAACGTGTCGACGACGAGCGGCGTCGCCGTGAATCCGCCGCCGGCGCCGTAGAGAAGTTTGAATTTGTTGCTGTCGGCGGCATCCAGCTTGATGCCGAATTTCGCTAGCTGGGCGTGGTTTCCATCCTTTCGCATGATGGTCATGGTCGGAGAGTTCGGGCTGCCAGGCGTGTCACCAGCGCTCACGAGCAGTTCCGTGTTGTTATTGAGATCCTCGACCTGCAGCTTCGCGACCGGCGAAGCCGTTCCAATACCTACGGTGCCGCTCACGAACATATCAGCGCGCGTGTTGTGGTATGCGTCGCCACTGGTCGCGGCCTTCAGCCAAAACGTTTCGGCACCTTCGACTTGCGAGTAGGCGCGGTAGTAGTATTCGGGCGAATTCGGGAAGCTATAGCCGATCTGAGAGTCAAAATTGATATCCGCATGGTTGTTAATGCCGTTGGTGAACGCCCGATACTTCGTCGTCGGCGGCGAGTTGACTTCGTCGTTGGAGGTCGCGTCGTAGAAGGTGACGCGATTCGTCGCTCCGCCACTGGCGTCTCGCGGGTTGACGATCTGTATCTCGCTCACCGTGTTATTCACGATGTTGGGAGTTTCGCGGTAGTCGATCCGACCGCTGAGATACGACCAGCCTTGGGTGAGTCGGATGGGGCCGTTCGAGCTCACCCGCATGAGCTCGGAGAAATTCGAGTTGTAGACGCCGAACCCATCGGTGCCGTCGGACCGTCCGCTCATGAACATGACCCATGGGCTGGTGGTTGAGTTCGAGATACCAAAGACGCCCGTCGGCCAGTACCGGGATGCGTCAAGATACATCTCGCCTGCCGTTCCATCGTGGAGCGACTGAGCTTTCGGGCGGAGAGCGGTGCCGGTCGACGCCGCGTGCGATGCGCCTGACGGTTCCGTCAGCCCGTTCGTCTGTGCCGCTGGCGGAATGGGATCCGTGGGCGTGTTGGGCGGCACGTAGTAGCCCTCGAGGTCGACGGTGATATGCGTCCCCGGCGGCACGGGAAATGTGATCGACGGGCCGGCTGGGTGATGCGTCAACTCTGGCTGAGCCGCTATCGCTTGAGGCGGCACTTTCCCCTCGTTCGCGCGGTCGTAGGGGGTGATCCGCATTGCGTACGCGGTGGCCACGGAAGGCACGAAGCGGCCGCAGCGGCTGGAAGCAACGTCGAACTTCCGCGCCTTTTCTTCCGCCGCGTCGGCAGGTGCGCTCAATCGCGTGTCGACAAGACGGCATGGCGCGATCGTGACGAGGCGTTCGTTCGGGGTGGCCAAGGTCTGCTGCGCTGCGGCGCTCCCGGCGACGGACACGACGACACACAAGGCAAAGAAAGCCTTCGATAAACTGTGCATTTTCCCCTCTTTGATTGCGGACGATGTTCTGCTGACTGGATTCCGATCTCTCTGCCTTAGGAGTGACGCAATCTTCATTTTCCCTACCCTTTCTAAGAAAATTTCTTCAAAGCGGTCGAACGTGAAGATTCGGCTTACGTTCGATACCCCAAGCGGCTAAAAGGGAACAGAGAGGTACGGATGTCGCGGGCGCGCAACCATCGGTCGAATGGCGTGTCGAATTCCATCGGCATCGAAATTCACTCCTTTGCGGGCACGGTCGGAGCGGACGGGTGGCGGCTGGCGGCGAGAAGCAGAGGGAAATTGTCCGGTCCGTCATCATTCCGTGTCTAAGGCAAGAGGGGCACGAGGAGTTGCAGGTGTGCCGTTCGAGTGAGGTCGGCCGACAGCCGCCATCAGGGATCTTGATTCGCATCGGGGAAGTCAATCGCTGGCCGCCTCCATAAGAGCGTTTACCTGCTCGTATGTCGAGCGGATTTGTGGCTCGATCCAAGAGGCATCGCGGCTCTCGTCGCGTTCTGTCTCGCACATACTGAGCGCCTCCTCGATCGCGAACATCGCATCCGTGAATCGGTTGGCGAGTCGCGCACGTAGCGGGAGATTTCCAAAAAAACTTAACGCTTCGAGGTCGGACGAATCTGACCACGGACGCGTCGGCTCGTTTAAGCGCGCGATATGTCGCACCCGGCGCATGGCCGCGACTCGTGCCAACAGTCGGCGGTACTGCAACGGCAACGATTGGGAGCGCATGCGGCTTCTTTCGATTATGAAGAAACTAACTTGGCGCTTCACTTGGAGAACGTCTTTCTCATCTCAACGCTCGATTGGCTGTCGTGATCCTTCGGTAAGTAGAGTACCTCGGACCGTCTTGGAGGTTAAGGCGTTCCTAAGCCATACGTCCACTATCATTTCGTCCACTTTTCGCGGTACTCGTCAGGCGTCATGCCTCGTGCCACAGAGAAAACACGGAAGAACGTCATCTGAGTGCCGAAGCCAGCGGCGAGAGCGACGTCGCGAGTCGATAGGGATGTCGTTCGGAGAAGCAACTCCGCCTGCGCAAGCTGGCGAAGGCGCAACGCTTCACGCACGGTTTGTCCTAAAGCGGCGGGAAAGACGCGGGCGAGATAGGAGCGGCTGATGCCGAGGGAATCAGAAAACTCGGACACGCGCGCTGCCGAACGGCGCGCAAAACAACCGTGAAGGTAACTTTCGAGTGCGCGCTCAAAGCGTTGTCTGTCTGCGAACGGAGTGCGGCGATTCATATCGACCGAGGCTCGGCCAGGCAGGTTTCCCTGCTCAGCTGAAACGTGTCCTCGGTCGAGGTGTGATCGGGCAGTCAGATTCCCTACCCCGAATCTCGGCGGCGAATGACTTGCCTGCGGCCGAAGTTCGACCGCAGAACCCCCTCTGTCTTTAACCGGGAGGCAACGAAATCCGATCCAGATCCAAGGCCCTCAGGAGGTGTCTCAGAAACGATCGAAGAGGAGACGGATTGTCGCCATATGTCCTTGTGCTACCGAACGTTGGCGCTGCCAAGGCGATCACGAGGATCGTGAGAAACGTGAGACGTCGCATGAGCCCTCCAAGTGCCGGCCGCAGCCGGTCGAATGAGGAGGGCGCCCTCGGTTAAGGTGTACCGAGGACAGACGAATTCTTTGGGGGCGCTAACAAAAGGTGAACCCGAAAACCCAAGTTACTGGGTGCGGGGTGGTTCGAAGCGGAGCGTTGGTTGGTCCTCAAGGCGGAGTAGGAAGCGGCGGACGTGCCGCACTTTTGCGGAAGTAATGGTGCGCGCTCGCGTCGCTTCGCGCAGATACGCGAGCGCCGTAAGCGCCTCGTTCACCATCCCGGCTGATTTGAAGGTCATGAGGAGCTCACGGCAGAGCTTCTCGACTTCCCGCAGGTTGTCTCCCGCGGTAACGAGCGCTTCGGCAAGATCGAGAGCAACGTACGCGGCGTCATTCGCCATCCCCAGGCGCTCACATTCAAGTCGGGATGCGCGAAGCTGGGTGATGGCAACGGCAAAACTGCCTTCCACAAGGCGAACGCGGGCTAGTGCCCAGCGGATGCGGGCGACCTCTGTTTCTATGCCCTCGCGTTCGAACACGCGCTGGACGTCAACGAGCGCCGTTTCGGCCGCGTTCGCATTGCCGAGATCGAGTTCGCAGTTTGCTGCGGCCGAAGAGAGGCGGGCGGCAAGCAGGTCGTCGCCTTCCTCCGTGGCACGCTGCAGAAGGCTGCGGTAGTCATCTCTCGCACCCGCATAATCTTGGCGCCAGTACCGAACGGTCGCACGAAGCATTCGTGCGTGTAGGTAGCGCGCTTTGGCGCCGGTGGCGGCGAAAATGGCGGCCGCCTCGTCGGCACACTGCTCCGCCTCGCTCGCTCGCGCCGATCTATACAAAACGATTCCTCGCGTGTAAAGCAGCAGCGCCAGATCAAGCGGATTGGCATCGGCCCGCTCGTAGGCGCGCTTTGCTTGGTCGAGAGCGTCAAGTGCGGCGGGAAGTCGACCGAGGTACCGAAGAGCGTTTGCTCGCTCCTTCCACGCTTGCCCGAGGAGCTGATGAACCTTGATACCAAGGTAGTGTTCTGCTTCATTGAAGCTCATGGTTATCGCAACCGCGGCGTCTGCGAGATTCAAGGCGTGCAATGGGTCACGTTCAGACGCGTTGTTTGCGGCAACGCAAAGGACCTGCACCGCGCCGGCCGTTCGAAAGCCACGTTTTCTAGAGACGTCTTTCCAAATGAACGGAAGCGGGTTCGCAATAAGGTGGCCAAGGCTGCGTTCCGCCTCCTGCGTCTCCTTCCTGAGACGCCAAGCAATTTCGCGGAGTTTGCCCCGAGTCGCGTCCTCGATTTTTCTCAAATTGCGAGGCTGCGTCCATGTGCCAACGGAAGAGAGGGCATCATCGAATCGCTGAATATCCGCGTATCGCGCCGAACATTCGGCACATTCGCGAAGATGCGCTGCAACGTCGCTGCGCGGCTTCAAGGAGTACCAAGCCAGTTCGTCGTCGGAGTAGTGAGTCATCGCCTAGGGTCCATCTCACCCAAAAACGCGCGAGCCCGCTTCCTGCACGTATGGAGGATGTACAGGACATTCCCAGGCGTCGTACCGATTGCCTCGGCGATCGCCGCCGTGGACTCGCTTTCGAGGTAGTACCGCTGCAGCACATTGCGACACCGGTCGCCGATTCGCGAGAGAGCCGCATTCAGCGTCAACATCCGGCTGACGTCCTGTTGCACGTCTTCATCGCACGCAGCGTTTTCATCGATCTCGACAAAAAGCGAATCGTCGCGTTCCCGCCGCCGCCAATAGTTGCGGGAAGCGTTGCAGATGCCGCCTACGAGGTAGGGGCGTGCGTCTCGCACGCGAGAGGCGCTCGCCAGAAAAGAAGCAAAAACATCGTGCACCAAGCCGTCGATGTCCCCGTCCGGAATGTTGAACTTGCGCTTTGCGATCGCACGAAGCAACGGCGCATGGTCATCGTAAATCGTGTCGAAGTCGGTTACGGCCGCATCGGCGATTGCAAGAATCGCCGGAGCGATCGTGGTCTTCGCGTGGGGCGCTGAGGAGACTGCGTCGGTTTCCATGGCTACCAAGTATGGAGTGTCTGAGGGCCAGAAATCCCTACCCCCGGCGTAGCCGGAACCAAGAAGTCCGGCGGTGAGCAAGACAAGCCGCCATCCCGACACCAAACGCGAAAGCACTTCCGGGATTTTGTTTTTTTCAGGCTACGGCAGGCAAGAACCCTCCGTCATCCACGCCACAGCGAACATGGCGATGCCGAGGATGAAGTGAGAGGTGAGCAGCGAGCCGAGATCGGCGTGGTTGTGCGCAAGAGCGAAACTCCACCTCAGTTCGTGTGAAGCCGTACAGCAGTGTTCCGCGATTTTGGAACTCGTGCAATACGTTCGCGAATACGTGACTTCGGATGAAGAAGGGCGCGTGTTTGCGCCAGCACCAAGACCTTCTTAATAGGAAAGCTGGGTCTGCAGCGTTATGTGAGGGGTAGGACAATCGCCGTTTTCCGACTCTCCCTTTGTATGGGACCGCGACGCTACCGACAAGGCTCGACATCCAGGCTGCACGATTACGTATCGAGGCCGGCCTCGTTCCTGCTGCTCTCTACCTCCGACGTTCGACAAACGCCGAACTGCAGGCCGAATCGCTCGAGACCCAGGAAGAGATCCTCCGGAAGCATGCCGGCACGTCGGGATTCGGGGTCGTGCGGGTGTATCGGGAGAGTGCCTCCGGGCGGGATGCTGAAGGCCGCGATCAGTTCCAGCAGCTCATTGAAGATGTGACCTCCGGCAATGCGGACTACGAGGTGATTCTCGTGCGCGATGTCTCTCGCTGGGGGAGGTTCGAGTGGAAATAATTACCTTACATTCTGATCCGCCCACGTAGTACCATATCACCTTACATCCCCATCTATCCACCTTTTGATTGCTGGAGGTTCGGCTCATGAGAAGACTAACGCATGCTCAGAAGGATCATCTTCGAGGTCTTCGGAAGAGAATCGAATCCGTCCTCGGGGAGCTGACCTCGCCGACGCAGGAAGCCGCCGAGAAGGCGGTCAGAGCTGTGCTCTCCGCCGGCGCCAGCGACGCCGCCGTGCTAGTGCCTTTCACAGGGTATTACGCGATCAACGGCGATGGCACCGCCCCGGACGCGTTCTTCTCCATCGCCACCTCTGAGGTGTTCGTCAACTACGAGATCGCGCCGAACAGGACGCTCAGCGTCAGCTATCCGACCATCACCATCAATACCTGGCTGAATGGGAGCACGCCGCCCGCATCGTATCCGTTCGCCGACGGTGGCTCCTTCGACGGAACCACACTGATTATCCCGGGAGTGGTGAACGTGAATCTGACCAGGGAATACGAGGCGGGACAGATGGTCACGCTGGCGGGGACCATCCAAGACGTGTCCGTCTCGGGGGCAACGTTTTTCAACCCGGTAGAGCTGTGGGTCTTCACGGGCAACTACACGTCGGAGAAGACCCAGACTACGGTCCTCACTGTCGCGAGCTCGTCCTTGAAGTTCGACTCCGGCAGCGGCTTGCAGAACGTGGAGTTCTTCACGTATGACCCGGCAATGTACGTGGTCGCGTTCGCGATGAGCGATGCGGCTTATGTGCTGATGCTCGGCACAAATTCCGAGGGCAGGCTGGTCTGCTTCATCACCGACGGCACCACTGAGGACCTAGCTGTGAAGAATCTGACGCCAACTCTCACACGGTAGCGGTGCGCAGCACAAGTACCTTCAGGAGCGACAGGTCGCCGGGTACAAGGTCAAGGTGAGCTACAAGAAAGCAACCGACAAAGATGCGAGGCCGCGCCAGCGAGCCGTCACCGAAGTAATCGCCCCGATCGTGAGAAAGCTCGATGAATGAGGATTCATGTCGTGACAAGCCTCTCGGCGAGCCACGCTTCGAGGAGTGGCTGTAGCTTCAGCGAAGGTTCACCTACTTCAACCTCCCATCGGCGCAATGTGGTCGGATCGATGCCGTCTGGCCTGCGGCCCTGCGGATCGAGAGTCCGCGTTGCGTGCGCGTAGATCGAACCTGATTGCCGAAGGAGTCGTTTGAAATCCTCCAGTCAAATCCCAGGAACGCGATCGCGCCGGGCATGTGCTTCACAGCCGGTACGCTGCGGTTCACTTCCCAATTGCGATACGTAGCGACGCTGACGCCGATCTCTTTCGCGGCCTGCCATTGCTCCAAGCCGCGTGACCAGCGCCGCTCGCGGAACGCTGCCCCGAGCGTACCCGCGGCGACTTTGGCTCTCTCATAGCGGCGCTTGGCCGGCCGGGAAGCGGAAAAAGCCAGATGACAAAAAGGCACCGCAGGAGTGAAGGTGATAGGCCGCTGCGAGCATGAAGTATGAGCGGACTGCCGAATCTGGGCCTGGCGCGCACCTGCGCCGGAGCTTCAGCGGTCGCCGGACGTGGTACGAAGAGAGGAATCAAGAAGTGACTTGCCCATCCCTAAAAAGTCGCTCACTTGGTTTGTCGAAAACGGTGTACACTGCCGTACGGAATTCCGGCATGAGGTGACTATTGAGTGGCTTATTCAAGGGCTAAACCTCCTTCCAGAATCGCTTTCAGCCCGGAGATTCGAATGACTGTCGTGGAAAGAGTTTTTCGCGTGCTGCTACCGACGATTCTAGTCTTTTCGTCTGGAGCGCTCCATGCGGCCATCCCGACTCCAGAACGACAGGCTCTGATTGACCTTTACAACAGTACCAGCGGATCCGGTTGGGCGATGAAGACGAATTGGCTAAGTCCGCCCGGCACAGAATGCACATGGTTCGGCGTTACGTGCGATGCCCCACAGATGCATATTGAGACTATCGCACTCAACGGGAACAATCTTACTGGCGCTCTGCCTCCTTCGCTCGGTAGCCTCACCAACCTCACCAGCCTACAAATAGACACGGATAATTTAAGCGGCAGCATCCCCGCGCAGTTAGGAAGCCTAACCAATCTGCAAGCTATCGACCTGAACGGCAATCAACTCAGCGGAGGCATCCCGCCACAAGTCGGAAGCCTTACGAACCTTCAGTCGCTAACCTTGTCGGGCAACCACGCAGTTAGGAAATCTCACCAACCTTCAGTACCTCCGTTTGGACATCAACCAGCTCAGCGGAAGCATCCCAACGCCCCTGTGCCGGCATCAAGTCTCGTCGCAATTGACCGATCTTAGTGCCTGATCTATACTCTAATCTAGGCTAAGCCCCATCAAGGATCGCTCGACAAGTGTGACATTGCAGGCCCCTCCTGCACCACTCTGTGATCGAGCTGCAATGGGTAAGTGCCACCCGCATCTCATTCGATGCGGGTTTTTCATTACGAGTCACGGGTAATTATGCGCCGCCCCGGCGAAGGCGTCCGTCAAGTTGATTAGTGCTTTGTTCGTCTTGCCCGCCATATCCGCTTCAAGATTTCCGGCCGTTATGAGTAGATTGTGCCACTCCCTGAACTCCGTCGTTACCACTCCGCCACGGGATCGGGTCGATTGAAAAATCCCAATAGCCGCTCTGGCAATTCCGGCGATAAGTCGACTCGATAGCAACGTAATTTCCGGGGCCTCGTTCAACAGCGTTTCTCTGAACTCCTTGTATCGCCTCACCTGCCGCTCGTCCTCTTTCTGCACTTGGACTAAGCACGCGCGAAGCGCACGAAAGCGTGAGTTCAGGTCGGCCACGTCAAACGCCGTCGGCACCTCCGGAGTTGGCCACTCTAGACTCAACATGGCCTCCTGAACATAAGGGAGACTCCTGACTAGGTATGTAAAGTAATTGTTGCCGAGCGTCGACAGAAAGACTATTTCGCGGGCCGCCGGTCCAGCCACATCGATGCCCGCCGGAAACTCCGAGCGACCGTCAACCCAGATCAGAGATCGATGTTCCGCAAGCAAATAGTTGAGCGCGTCCAATATTTGCCGCGACGTCCAATCATCGATTGCCGACAATATGGCGAGAAGATTGCCGAGTGTCCGCAGCGACGGTCTGTCACGATACACGTGCAAAATGCCTAAGATGCGCAGGCTGAGGAGCGACAGTCGCGGCCGAGAACCGTCGGTAAACACATTAGCGATCAAAAGATCACGCATCTCGAGTTGTCCCGACTGCTTGCTGGCAAGAACGGCCCACGCCAACTCGTCGGGATTCTTGGGGTTCCGATCACATGGCAACAGGTTGTTGTCGAACATTCGCACTACTAGATGAAGGGCGAGCCGCACGGAGCCGCCGCTCAGCCAGCGAAGAATATCGGCTATTCGACCCTCAGGATCGTCGATAGCGTGGAGGACGTATTTTAAGCGGGCTTGAAGATCTGCGGCGGCAGCCATATTGAGTGGCGGCGGAGCTGTCCCCTCAAACTGCGGAACAAAGTGTGCTAGGCGTGCGCGAAGTACCTCAATTGGCTCCGGGCCGTAATGATCTATCACCCCGAATGAATAAGCCCGTTGCGACGCCAGCTTCTCAAAACTTGTGCGGCGAAGCGCCACGATTGTCTTTATTCTCGCATACCGCTGGTTCGATAGGAGCGTCAAAAGGACCGCCATCTGCGTCTCGCTGCGCAGCTTGTCGATGTTGTCGCAAATGAGAACTGCACATGCCGACTCAGGCCGAGCCGAAAGCACCACGTACCGCAGCAGTCGCATAAGCATCTCTAGTTTGCGACGCACCGTGGTTTGCGTAGCTATGTATTCGAATAACAGACTAGTATGCCGGTCGTTTAACAGTCCACGCCAGGACTTGCTTCGATCAATCTGCGCGAAGAACTCGTCAAAGATTGCAAACGTATTCAGGTTTTCGGTCCGCCTGGCAAACTCGATGAAACTGGCAACCCGCAAGGAGGAGTTGAACTGCGCCCGTAACTGGCTACGCAATTGGTCGTGCAGCCGCTCTCGAAACTCTTCTGTCAGCGCCGCCTCCTGCTTGGCCTCGAAGCCTTCGTTAAAATCAACGTGCAGGATTATCGGCTCGCAGACATGGCATACGTGACACAGTGCTTTCTTGGGCCGCAGCAGCGCTTTGATTACATGCTTGATCGCCGCGGTCTTTCCGCTGCCCATATCGCCGACGACACAATAAGCGCTGTACTGCGGTCCCCACGCGATCGCGGAGAGTAGAACTCTCTCGTACGGCCCATTTAAGCCGTAGTCGAGTTGAACATGCGAGTAGTCGTCAGGGATGACCTCTGTGTAGATCTGCGATATGTTGGCTTGCATAGGTTCGGCCGCGTCGGGATCGATTGCGCTAGTAGGTAGACTTGGTTGTGCCAGCCGCGACTGGAGATACCCTGGAAATTCGTGCTCGGCTTGAAAAACGCGGTTCAGCACCGGCCTAACGAGAAGGTGGTATGCCGCGTTGTGCTTCGCGTAATTCAGACCTCGCTCCCGTGTTATCATGCTTAGATCCCCATCTAATGTTGCCAGGCGACTAAATCTCTTTGAAGCGCGTCGATGACTCGTTGGAGATTGCCCAAAATGTAGTCAAAGTCTGCGAGTGGTACGGTGCCCCACTCTCGGATATTCGAGAGGCCCATCAGAGAATCGGCCAGACTGGCTGAATCGAGTCCGAGTGCCGCATTCTTAAGCCGATTATGGAATGTTAGCGTTTCACCTAGCACAGATGTGAGGTCCAAAGCGCTCCCGATCTTCAGGGCTTCGGAGGCACAATCGGCTAGAAGCTGAGACAGATCGCTACTACATCCGACGCTTAGTGCGGCGCGCCCCTCAAGTAACTTCGCAGCTAGGGTGCACAGTGGCTCTAGGACGGCCGCAGTAGCGAATTCACGGAATCGGTGCTTGTGGCTTTCGGCGTGCCGCCGCTCCTGGAGGATTTCTATAAAAAGAAAGACGCAGATAGTGGTCAGGCCGAGTTTCGTCCATTCCTCGACGAAATGCGCAGGATCGAATGCAACCTGGCGCCAGAATACGAGAGCTGGCAGGAAGACCGATAGCGTCAAGATAGCTATCCACCAGCGCCAGTACTTGCCGAAAATGGGCTGGAGAACTCGCCGCGCAGCACTGCTACTTTCGAGCGGTTTTTGCATGGATTTTAGCCTCGCTTTTGCGCCGTTTAGCTAGTCGAAGCGAAATGGCGTGGCGGCTAAAATGGGCACGCTGCGATCCGTATGCAACCGCCGATCGGAGCGGTCCAGCTCCCGCCGTTCTTCGTGGTTGCCGTCGGTCTAGCCGAGACCCTATTCTGATCGCCGTGACGTGGGGTTTGGACGAGGTTTGCACTGTCGCGGATAAGCATCCGTCTATCTCTCCTGGTTGCGGGTTTGGGAGTTGGTTCCTGACATAGGAGTGACTGGAAAGGGGTTTTACCTACCCACGAAGCTCAAATTATTGGGTTATTTTCTTTTCCATCGGTCGTCAGCAGTTCCTGCTGGGATGAGCAAACTGCGCCGCGCTTTGGCCGCAGCGTGTTAGCGGGGCACACGTGATCTCCCTCTACGACCTGGGATGGGAAGGCGCTGCCCGCGGACGAGAACAAACGCTGACTGTGCGGAACAGACGTCGTCCCGGCGAAAAGGGCAGGACCGGATCGAGGCGGTCGAGAGCCTGAATGGCCGTCTTCTCGTCCACGCAGAACACCACGGCGTGCGGTGGCGGATTGACATAGAGTCCGATCACATCAGCAGCCTTGCTTTCGAAGTCCGGATCATTCGAGGCCATATAGCGGGCGATTCGGTGAGGCTTGAGATTCGCTCGTTTCCACGCCCGCGCAACCAGCATGTGATTCGAGAGCTTCATCGCCCTGCCCAGTCGTCTCGTACTCCAATGAGTCGTCCCGTCGGTGGGCTTTTTCGCCGTGCGGGCAAGGATTCGTGCTTCAGGGGATGGCGTCAAAACGACCGCTTTGCTTCCCGCGTTGCGTGCATACAGGCCCGCCTGCTTCTCGTTCGGCAGGGGTCAACGTCAGCACGCGTTCCATCAACCGAACCCCATTTCAGAACTCCTTTGGCTCTGAACCGGGAGAGCGTCCCAGCCAATCCGCCAAGGTAGCCGCAGCTCGATTCGATGGTGCGTGCAGTCCCGCCTCCCATCCGCGGGCGGTGCTTTCGTCCACCTCTAGATGGTCCGCAAGTTCCCTGATCGAAAGTCCCGCCGCAGTTCGCTCGCGCCGAATCCGATCGCCGAGACTCGTGCCGCTAGGCCTGAAATCACGACCGAGGAACCGAATAGCTCCAGGGATGTTCCGAAGGTCCGGTTTTCTCAAGTTGTTTTCCCATCCGCAATACGTTGCGACCGAAACACCGATTTCTTGGGCTGCGTGACGCTGGTCGAGCCTTCGCTCCCATCGTCGCGCGCGGAAGGCTGCTCCGAGCGTTCCGGCAGGCACTTTTGTCCGCTCGTACTGCCGTTCAGACGGTCGCGAAGCGGAAAACCGCAAATGACAAAAAGGCACCGCAGGAGTGCGCGTGTGGCTACTTCAACGACTCGCGGCGCCAGTGCATCTGCACGCCCGCGCAGATCGCGCGCTACCTCGGCAAGATTTCCGGTCCGCTGCTGGACCGCATCGATCTGCAGGTCGAGGTGCCCGCGCTCGCGGCCGAGGAGATTTCGACGTTCACACCGGGCGAGAGCTCCGCCTCGATCCGCGACCGCGTCGAAGCAGCGCGCCAGATTCAACGGCAGCGTTTCGCGCGATCGTCCATCGATTGCAACGCCGACATGACCTCACGCGCGATGCGGCGACACTGCGAGCTCGACGCGCCATCCCGCCGCATCCTCGACCAGGCCCTCACGCACCTCGGCCTCTCCGTCCGCGCCCACGACCGCGTGCTGAAGGTAGCCCGAACGATCGCCGACCTCATCGCCAGCGAACGCATCCAAAGCGACCACATCGCCGAAGCCGTGAACTACCGCGCGCTGGACCGCGCGTACTTCAGGACGTGATACCGATGAATCATCTACACCTAACCACCAATCTTTTCAGTAAGTTGAAGGCGAATGGCAAAGGCTTTGGAGTAAGCCGTTTTGTACACGGATGACCACGTCTTAATTACTCAGAATAATTTTGTGTCCGGACGGCGTTTTGGCCCGAGCGAAAGAAGTGCGATTAATTGTTGACAAAATCGGCTTCGATTTTATGATCTTATCCACCTAGCCAGAGGGTGCGTGATGGGTGAGGAGTCGGAGAATGGCCTTTGAAAAGTGGGATCCGCAACCTGAATTCGAACGCTTTCCTGCCTCGGCGACCATCGTCCAGTCGCGACTGATCCGGCTGCCGACGCCCGTTGCCTCGATGCTCCGCTTGCGCAACAAGAGCAACGCGAACCTCTACTACGACAAGAAGCGGAAGGTCATCGGCATCCGCGCGCTCGACAAAAAAGAAGAGGGCGCCGCGAAGATCCGGCAGTCGGACAAGTCGACGTCGCTGCACGTCCCGAGCTTCTTCCGTTTCTACGACATCGAAGTTCCGGGCATCAAACGCTTCCACTGCTGGTACGACGAGAAGGAGCGGATGGCCATGATCGACATCTCTCGTCCGTCGCCGCGCGGACGGCCCGCGGGCACGTAGTCATCGTTCGCAATCATCGACAAAAAAAACGGGCGGCCGCGAGGCCGCCCGTCGTGTTTAACGTTAGTCGTTGTTGTTAATGGAGAGCGCGGCGGCGCGAAGTCGGCGTGCTGATCACGGAGAACATTTGCGAGAGGCTCTTCGAGGCTTCGTCGCTCATGATCCACATCATGCCCGGGTAGGCGGCTGCGCCCGAGGCCATCTTCGTGGCCGGGTCATTGTTCTGCATGAACGTCGCAACCGACGCCACCGGTACGTGCGTGCCGTAGCCGGAGTTGATGGCCTTGATGTACTCGTTGGCGAACAGCGTGTAGCCGATGTCGGTGAGATGCACGCCGTCGAGGCTGAACAGGCCGCCGGTGATGAAATCGCTGGTGAGGTGAAACGGTCCGACATTGAGGCCGGTGGCGAAACGGTCGAAGAGTCCCTTGATGTCCGCGACCGGGATGTTGCGTGTTGACGCCGCAGCGGTGATCGCGGTGTTGTAGTCGGCGATGCGCCCCACGAGCGCGGCTTGCTCTGCCGGCGTAAGGACGACCGCATCCGGCAGCGGTGTGCCGAAGAGCGGCAGCTTGTTGGTCGGGTCGAGGAGCGGCTTGAGGGCGGAGGGAATGCCGAAGCCCTGCGCGATGAGGGATCCGGCCGGGAGCGTCAGGAGGCTGCCGGTCTGAAGCTGGCCGACGAACGGTGATACGTCGGTCTGTCCGACCAGCGTGATCGGTTGTCCCGTCGGTCCCAGCACCGGCGTCCGCGTCGCTGGATTGATCAGGACTGTCGGCACGGTCTTGAAGAAAGGCACGGCGATCGGATTCGTGGGCAATGTACCGACGACGACGCCCGCTCCCGTGGCGACGAGCTTGTCCAGCATCTGTCCGTAGGCGGTCGTGAAGGTCGTCAGCGGAGTCAAGCCGGCAATTGTGCCGTTCGTGGCCGAGCCGAGGAAGTCGTTGCCGCCGATCCAGACCAGGATGAAGGTCGGATGCAGCGAAGACACCGCATCGACCTCGCTGACCGGTCCGCGCAGGATGAACTGCGCGAGCTGCTGTACGCCGCGCGTGACCGGTTTATCAGTGCCGGTGACGTTGAGCGTGTCCGCGACGTTTGCGCCCGGGATGCTGACGTTGTTGAAGGCGCGGCCGAAGGTCACGTTCAGCGGTGCTCCCTGACCGGGCGCGTTGACGATGACCGGCGGGTAGGTGCTGATGTCCATCAGCGTCAGCTCCGGTCCGATGCCGGGATAGCTGACGATCGGCTGGGCGAAGCAGTTGTCCGTGGCCGAGGAGCCGACGGTGCAGAGCGGAATGCCGAGCTGCTTGGCCACGATGGCCGGCCAGCTGTAGATCGAGTGATGTTCGTTGAGCGAGTTGCTCTCGAAGCCGGCGCCGTAGCTGTCGCCGATAGCGACGACGGTCTTGAAGTTGGCCGAGCCTGTGGCGGCAAAGCCCGGAACAGCGATGACCGCGATTGCCAGTGCAACCGTGGCGATGCGAGCGAAGCTTCTGATGCGCGTCATTGGGATTCTCCTTTGGGGTCTGGCCTAGAACCTGTAGCCGAGGTTCAGGCTGATGAGGTTTGCGTCCGTGCGGTACGTCCCGTTGAAGTTTGTGTCGGGTGCGCTGAGCCCGCCGTTGGTGCTGCGTTTCTTGAAGTGAAGCGCAAACTCCGTGGCGTCGAAGACCCACGGGCCGTGGTGCCAGCCGATGCCGAACGACGCGCCTTCGCGGTCGGAGTCAGGCAGCAGCGGGCTGACGTTCTCGATCGGCTGCGGCGAGCGGTCGTAGACCAGGCCGAAGCGGACGTCCCAGGTCGGATTGATGGTGCGGTTCGCACCGAAGCGGTAGGAGTTGCTGTTGTCCCAGTTCTGAGGGCGGGTGAATCCGAACGCGGGCGTGGTAACGAAGTTGACCGTCAAATTCTTGAACCGGCTCCAGCCCGTGTGGACGACGTCAAACTCGAGGTCCCAGTTCGGGATGGCCGTCGTGGCGATGCCGAGATTGGCGATCGACGGAAAGTTGATCGTCGTGGTCACCGGCTGGCTCGGCGGAAGTCCCGGCCTGATTTGCGCATCGAGTTGCGCGTTTCCGGTCGAGATCGGCGTGATGGTCACGTCGCCTTTGAAGTTGATGTCCATCGGCGCGCGGTACGAAGCACCGATGCGCCAGGTGGGAGTCGGCTTGACGAGGATGCCGGCGTTCCAGCCCCAGGCGTTGTCCCAATCGCTGGAAAGATAGGCAGTGGCGAGGTCGGGGAAACGGGCCAGGAACGGATTCACGTTGACGGTTCCGGGAGGAAACGTGCTGTTGCGTACCAAGACTACGCGCGCCCGGCGGTACTCGGCGCCGACGCCGAAGGCGAATCGCCCGTCGGTGGTTTGCCATGCGAGCGAGGGCTGCACCGAGACCGTCTTGATGTTCGCATCACGCGAAACGAAGCGGCCGATCCAGGGATCTTCCCAGTTCGTGCGCAGGCCGAACGGCGTGAAGACGCCGACGCCGAGCGTCAGGTTCGTCCCAACCGGCACGATGACGTAGGCGTTGGGCGGAACGAAGGTGTGGTGCCTGTACGAGCCCGTCGCGCCGCTGGTGAACGCGTCGCCCGGGTCGCCCGTGAACTCGTTGTTGAAGTTGATGAGCGTACCGCCGGCGAGGAACGATGTATGCCGCTGCTGGGCGATGCCGGCCACGTTGTAGAAGATGGCACTGGGGTCGTCGGCCGTAGCGGCGAACGCGCCGCCCATGGCCGTCGCTTTCGCGCCCTGTTCAAAGAGCCCGAATCCGGCTCCAAACGCCGCACCGCTCACCGCCAACATCGCTGCCGAAACCAGTAGCCCGATTCTGCTGAAAGAACGCAAGCTGGACCTCCTAAGTCATTCGAAATGCGCTTGAAAGTAGACCCGTGGGGAAACCGCCGGATCATAGCACAGCGATTTTGACGCAAGTCCGGTCGGTATTCACCGCAACGACGGCGCGAAAAAGCATTCTGCGGATCAGCCGACCCTCGCCAGATAGATGAAGAGAATGCTTCCTCCGGCCAGAAGGATGAACAGCGGAAGGAGGCCGATCGCGATCGGGATGGCGGCCATCCGCGATCGGATGACAAGTACTCCGAGAATGATCGAGCCCAGGCTGAAGATAGATAACTGATGACGCTCGTTGAATGTACGCCGACGGAAGCATTGGCTAACGCTATCGCAGAGTCGTGTGCGCGGGTCGATTCAGGCGGGATAAGAAAAAGGGCGGCTGAGTTCAGCCGCCCTGCATTCTTCGCGAAAGTGAATTTCAAAAAGTCGAATCGAGGAATGGCCGGAGCTTCTTCGATCGCGACGGATGGCGCAGCTTGCGGAGCGCCTTCGACTCGATCTGGCGAATGCGCTCGCGGGTCACGTTGAACGAACGGCCGACCTCTTCGAGCGTGTGCTCGGAGCCGTCGCCGACGCCGAAGCGCATCTTGAGGACCTGCTCCTCGCGCGGGGTGAGCGTGCGCAGGACCTTGTTCGTCTGCTCTTTCAGATTCGCGACGATCACGTGATCGATCGGCGAGATCACACCGCGATCTTCGATGAAATCGCCGAGATGCGAATCTTCCTCTTCGCCGATGGGCGTCTCGAGGGAGATCGGCTCCTGCGCGATCTTCATGATCTTGCGCACCTTCGCCACCGGCATGTCCATCCGGTCGGCGATCTCCTCGGCCTGCGGTTCGCGGCCGAGCTCCTGCACGAGCGCGCGCGACGTACGCGTGAGCTTGTTGATGGTCTCGATCATGTGCACCGGAATGCGGATGGTGCGGGCCTGATCGGCGATGGCGCGCGTGATGGCCTGACGAATCCACCACGTCGCGTACGTGGAGAACTTGTATCCGCGGCGGTACTCGAATTTCTCGACCGCCTTCATCAGGCCGATGTTGCCTTCCTGGATGAGGTCGAGGAACTGCAGGCCGCGGTTCGTGTACTTCTTGGCGATGGAGACGACGAGGCGGAGGTTGGCCACGATCAGCTCCTGCTTGGCCTGATCGGCTTCCTCTTCGCCGGCGCGGATCTCGCGGATCGTGCGCCGCAGTTCATCGTGCTGCGTGCCGTAGAACGTCTCCAGCTCCTGCAGCTTATCGACGTACTTCTGCAGGCGGCGGCGATAGAAATCGCGGCGGGTCTTGTCCTTCTCGCGCTTGAGGGCCGCGTCGTCCTTGCGGACCATCGACGCGGTCTGGGCCAGCTCGTTGTCGATGTCCTTGAGCTTGTTGATCATCCGATTGCGCGTCTGGGGCGTGAAGTCGACCTGGCGCAATTCGGTGGCGAGCTCGATGGTGAGTTTCTCCACGGCGCGGTGCGTCTGCTTGAGCGTGCGCTCTGAGAGCTTCTTCGGCTCGAGCAGCTTGGTTTTCGCGTCTTTGATTTTCTTGTCGTGCTTGGCCACCTTCTCGAAGATGACCATGATGTCGGCGATCTTGTTGACCGCGGCGAGGGGAAGCTTGGGCTCGCCGTTGTCGTCGGTAGCCACGTGGATCGTTTCGTCTTCCGGCATCGCCAGGTCGATCATCTCTTTGATGACGCGCGGATCCTTCTTGGCGCTCTCGTAGATCTTCAGGATCTCCTCGAGGATGATCCGGTTCTGGGAGAGCGCTTTGTAGACGCGGCGCTCGCCCTTTTCGATGCGTTTGGCGATATCGACTTCGCCCTGGCGGTCGAGGAGCTTGACCGTGCCCATCTCGCGCAGGTACATGCGCACGGGATCGTTGGTCTTGTCGACGATGCCGCTGTTGGCCGCGATGATGTCCTGCTGGACCTCTTCGCGCTGGTCCATCTCCTTCTCTTCGATGGTGCCGTCGATGGTGACGATGGCCTTGGAAGAGGTGGGAAGGGGCTTCTCGGAATCCTCGACGACGTCGATGCCGAGGTCCGCGAAGCGGATGTAGATCTCATCGAGCTCCTCCGGCAGCGAGGTAATCTCCTCGGGGAGGGTCTCGTAGATCTCGTCGTAAAGCAGGAAGCCTTTTTCTTTGCCTACTATGATGAGCTGCTTTACTTCCGCGTATTTTTCTTCGACACTCAACTCGCCGACCCCCTCGTCAAAATTGGCTTCCTGTTCGAGATTTGCGCTCCGCAGGCGTGTCGTCATGTCGTTCTTTCGCTCCTCAGAACCATCGTCCGCAGAGGACACCTGCGTAATCGGTGGGGGACGATAATTATTTCGCTTCGTTCAACATACGGGAGATGCGCATCTTCTCCATGCCCAGCTCGGCTGCGCGATCGTCATCCCCCTGGCGCTGTGCTTCGCTGACGTCTCGTTGAATTTCCAGATTCCGGCGTTCGAGATACGCGCGTTCCATCGGCCGAAGGTTTTCGTCGATGCGTTGGAGGGTTTGATCGTCGATGTCCTCGCTCAGTGAGAGCTCCGAGAGGAGATTGAGCTCGGCCTCGCCCCTAAGGTGGGTCGCAACCTGCTGAAAATCAATAGGCGCGCCCGACATCAGGTCGTCTTTCATGATGGAAAAAAGCGTTTTGCCCGGTTCCTCGAAGTACTCCTCCCGAAGGCGGGCCAGGTCCGCAGCCGTCAGTTTTCCCTGAATCGCAGCGATGAGGATGGTCTTTTCGGCGCTGCCCGGCCGGCCCATCGGCTGACGCTCGCGGTCCGGAGCGGTTGACGCCTTGCCCCGCACACGCGACCAGACGGTCTGAAACTCGAGGCGGAAGGCGTCCGCGATGCGTTGCGCGGCGTCGTTGCGGACGACGGGATCGGAAACGGCGGACAGCAGCGGGATGAATTGCTCGACGCGCTCCGACTTCTCCCGGCCGCTCATTTTCGCGACGTCGCCGGCCCACTCGCCGAGGCCGAACTCGAAGATGTCGGTGGCGTTGCCGAGGAGCTCGAGGAAGCGATCGACGCCGAACTTCTGCACGACCGTGTCGGGATCCTTCTCGCCCTGCAGATCGAGCGCGGAGACGTTGAGACCCGCCGCCAGCAGCACCGGAGCCGCACGTAGCGTGGCGTTGCGGCCGGCGTTGTCGCCGTCGTAGGCGATGACGACGTTGGTGGTGAAGCGCCGCAGCAGCGAAGCCTGTCCGCTGGTCAGAGACGTTCCCATCGACGCGACGACGCCTGGAACGCCGGCGTGATCGATGGCGATGGCGTCGAAATACCCTTCGACGAGGATGGCGCGGTCCTTTCGCCGCATCGCGTCCTTCGAACGGTGCAGGTTGTAGAGCAGCCGCGACTTGTTGAAGACGTCCGACTCCGGCGAGTTGAGGTACTTCGGATCGCTGCCATCGAGCGAACGCCCGCCGAATCCGACGATGGTGCCGCTCTCGTTGTGAATGGGGATCATGAGTCGATTCCTGAAGCGGTCGTAGAACCCGTTCCCGGTCTTCCTCGGCATGGCCAGTCCGACCGATTCGAGCTTCTTCTCGCCGTGCTTCCGCGACAGCCGCGTGAGGATGTAGTCCCATGAATCGGGCGCGTAGCCGAAGCCGTACTTGGTGATGATGTCCTGCGGCACGCCGCGCTCGTCGAGGTAGCGCTTGGCGAGGTTGTCGCCCCATCCCAGCGCCTGATGAAACGCCTCGGAGGCCTCATCGAGGACTTCGAGCAGATCCTCTTTGTCGGTCTCTTTCGCGGTCCGCTTTTTCTTCGGCAGCTCGATGCCGACGCGGCCTGCCACGTGCTCGACGGCTTCAGGAAACGTGAAGCGCTCGGTCAGCGTGAGGAACTTGAAGACATCGCCTCCGGTGCCGCAGCCGAAGCAGTAGAAGAGTCCCTTGCCGCGATCGACCGTGAACGACGGCGTCTTTTCGCGATGAAACGGGCAAAGTCCTTTGTAGCTTTTTCCAGCGAGCTTGAGTGGCGTGACCTGAGCGATGAAATCGACGATGTCGGCCGCCTGGCGCACCTGCGCGATGACGTTGTCGTTGAGATCGGAGAAGGCCATTTTTCTAGCGCATCCTGATGGGAGCGTAGCGAGCATCAGGATCTCTGGTGATACCGCACTGCTGTAAATCGCAGCCCGCGCAGGCGAACCGGAGACGCTGCTTCGCTTCGCTACGCAGCGTTAACTGCAAGAACATCATTCAAGCACCGCGATGGTGGCCCCATCGCCCCCTTCGTTCTCCCCGCCCGGCCGCCACGACTTCACCGCCGGATGCTTGCGCAGGTGCTCGCGCAGTGCCTTGCGCAGCGTGCCGGTGCCGAAGCCGTGGATGATGCGCACGGCCTGTTTGCCTTCGAGCAACGCGCGGTCGAGGAAGCGGTCGGATTCGTCGATAGCCTCGTCGACGCGCTGGCCGATGAGGTTGAGCTCTGCGTCGACGACGGTTTCGAGGGAGTCGGGTGATGGGAGGCGGGTGCCGGAACGGCTTGGCTTTTTGACCTCCGCCGCTTCCCGAGGGACAAGGTCCTTCACGTCCACGGTCATTCTCCGGCCGTTGACGTTCAACACCGCCTTCTTGCCATCGATCGAAACGATGGTGCCGGTCACCTTGAACGAACGATGCTCGGCCTTCTCGCCGACGTGCACGTCGCGTTGCTCCGCCGGGAGAAAATCGAGGGCCTTGTCGACCGGCTTGGTCAGCGTTCGCACGATCTCGGCCGCGTTGACGCTCGCGCGCGCGTTGCGGTCGGACTCGCGAAGGTTCTTGATCTCGGCGGCGACCTGGCGCTGCACGTCATCGCGCAGGCGGTCCAGCTCTTCGCGAAACGAGCTGCCGACGCGGCTGCGCTCTTTTTCCAACTTCGCGCGTTCGGCGGTGACGGCGTCGCGCTCTAATTCAAGTTGCGTACGCAGAGTTGCCGCTTCGTCGCGCGCGGCCAGCACCTCGGACATTTTCTTCTGCAGCTCGGCGATGAGCGAATCGGTTTCGCCGTAGCGGTCGCCGAGGTGTTCACGGGCGCGGTCGATGATCGAGTGGGGGAGGCCGATCATTTGCGCGACGTCGATGGCGCGGCTGCGGCCGGGGATGCCGGCGATCATCCGATACGTCGGCTGCGCGGTGGCGGCGTCGAACTCCATCGACGCATTCACGATGCGTTTGTCATTGACCGCGAAGCTCTTAAGCGCGGAGAGATGCGTGGTCACGATCATCAGCGCGCCGGTATCGAGGAGATGCTCGATCACCGCCGTCGCAATCGCCGACCCTTCCTCGGGATCAGTACCCGAGCCCAGCTCGTCAAGCAGCACGAGTGAGCGGTCTGTGGCGCGTTCGAGAACGCGGCGCAGGCGGACCAGATACGCGGAAAATGTCGAAAGATGTTCGAGCACGCTCTGGTCGTCGCCGATCAGAACGTGGAAGTCGTCGACGATCGGAATCGTGGTCCCGTCGGCAGCAGCGACTG
>Ga0233356_1000057_pt1 | contig 39540 bp, 39 predicted proteins | sample GEONSFMMS_FD_180700 | JGI IMG/M metagenome (GOLD analysis project Ga0233356, IMG submission 180700) | Soil microbial communities from Shasta-Trinity National Forest, California, United States - GEON-SFM-MS | ecosystem: Environmental > Terrestrial > Soil > Temperate forest > Bulk soil | place...
CGGTACGCGCTTCACTGCCCGCCACACCAGTCGACGACCATCTTCTGAATGTCTTCCGACGTGTAGCCATTCGGATACTCAGGTAGACCAAGCGAATGCAGCATCTCATGGATCAATGTTACTCCGCGCATCCCCGTGCTTAAGTTTTTGAAAGTCCCACAAATATCAGTCGTATGCACGCCCGGACGAGTCCACGCCAACCTGCCGTCGTTGCATGGAACGAAACCGGTGCCGATGTCAATCGCTCCGTCACCCTTCACAAAGGTGATCTGGCTATCGATATAGGTGCCGGGGTCGGGCGAGTAAGAAGTCAAGACGGTCCAGAGCGAGATTCCGGCCGCGTTGGTGTTCATACGGATCATTTGTTGACACTGAGCCGATTGCAGCTTGGCCGTCGCATTGCCCTTCCCGTCATCCACAGCCGCGTGGAGAGTTGGGTCCGCGATTTGATTGTTGCTTCCGGTGCCGGTGCCGCCTCCGGGGCCGCCGCCTGATCCATCGCCGTCGCAAATTGTGAGCACCCCAACGGGCCGGTCTGACATCGCGCGCGGTTGTAAGCCGCTGACTGAACAGCCGCCAACGCCACCGCCGTCACCCGAATCGCAGTAGGTTGGACGATAACGGGTTTCATACCACCAATTAAGGCCATCCGTCGCCGAGACCCAATACTCTGTCATTCCGCAGATCCACATCATCTCCGCGTGGCTTTCTGCGTCTCCGGCGGGGATAGCGTCTGTGTCGCTGACGGTCGCGTCAGTCATCGTGACGTGGCTAGCGGCTTTGCTCGTGGCCTGCGCCGCCGACGTGTCAAGCTGCTTTCGAAGAGTGATACGGCCACCGCTTGAGTCGTTTGTCCAGATGCCATCAAAGGCACCCAGAAGCCGATTATCAGGAGCAAGGTGAACGCTACCGGACGACGTGACAATGAGGCGAGAAGGGACAATCTGGCCGAGCAGTCCTTTGAGACCGAGCGGCAAATCCAGATCCCACAGAACCGCCTTGCCTTCCGACTCTCCGACGCGAATCCCTTGTCCGACACTGTGAAACTTGATGTTCAAAGTCTTGCCGTTCGCCCGAAGCTGAACGTCGTTGGTTGACGTCACCTGCTGGCCGTCCTCCCACCCGGGCGCGAGCCCTAAGTCCGCCGCCAACGTATCAAGCAGCATTGTCGGCCGGCCCAATTGGCGGGCATGAGCAAGAATAACGCTGGATCCGTTCTGCTTCCCTGCCGGATCGATCACCCGCTGCGTGCCCGAACCATCCGGCATTACGGACGTGTCGATCACCCACCGACTGAAGAATCGTACCGAGACAGCGTATGGTTCTTTGGACCAGTCATACGACGCGATTTGCTTCCCTCCCATCCTCACCTCACTAAGCAAACCATCGCTGTCGCTCACGTAGGTGATGGCAGGCAACCCAGCATACGTGAGCTCTCGGGTCGACGTACCGCCGGGTTTCGCGGCCAGCCCCGATGCCGCGACTAACAGGGCGAGGCAACTCATTGCAGTCTGTTTCTTCATCAATATCTCCTTAACTTTTTAGAAAGCAGCGCACCTTCTCGAATCAGGAGTGATTGAAGCAGCCAATTCCCTCCCCTCTACTTACAAAAAAGAGCGGATTAACGCTTCACACAAAAAGGGCGGCCAACTGGCCGCCCTGATTTTGCATTCGACGCAATATCTACTTCAAATACGACGCAACCTCGGAGGCGAAATCGTCGCCGCCTTTTTTCTCGATTCCTTCGCCGAGCTTGTAGCGCGTGAAACGCGTCACCGTGTAGGCGCAACCGGACTCTTTGCCGGACGACGCCAGGTAATCGTTCACGGTCTGCTTGTCGTTGCGGATGTAGGGTTGCTCGAGGAGGCAGGCCTCGCCGTAGAACTTGTCCATCTTGCCGCTGACCATCTTCTCGATGATGTTCTCGGGCTTGCCGGATTTTGCCGCGGCGTCGCGGGCGATCTCGCGCTCGGTGTCGAGATCCTTCTGCGTCACGTCGTCGCGGCGGATGAAGCGCGGCTCGAGGGCGGCGATATGCATGGCAACGTCTTTGGCGATGTCGTTCATCTTGTCGTTCTTGTCGCCGCTGGTGGCGACGAGCTCGACGAGCACGCCGATCTTGCCGCCGGCGTGGATGTACGACGACAGCACCGCGTTCGGCGCGGCCTCGTAGCGGACGAAGCGGCGGATGGAGATGTTCTCCTTGATCGCTCCGATCATCGTCAGGACGTGCTGTCCGACTGTCTGATTCTCACCGTCGCCCGGCCACGGCTCATTGTTCAACGACTCGACCGTGTCGGCCTTGCTGCCGGCGATCACTTTCGCGACGGCGTCGGCAAAGTGGCGGAAGTTCTCGTTGCGGCCGACGAAATCGGTCTCGCAGTTCACCTCGACCAGCACGCCGGCGTTCTCGCCGACATACGCGGTCACGGTGCCCTCGGCGGTCACGCGTCCGGCCTTCTTGCCGGCGGCGGCCAGACCCTTCTTGCGCAGGATCTTGGTGGCCTCTTCCATGTTCCCATCGGCTTCGGTGAGGGCGTTCTTCACGTCCATCATCCCGGCGCCGGTCTGTTCGCGCAGCTCCTTGACCATCGCCGCGGTTACCTGAGTCATAGCGAATTCTCCTTTGATACAAGAGCGCCGTCTGCCGTCATCGGGCAGCCGGCGCTCCAAGTGGAAGTAGTCGTAGCGAAAAACTAGGAAACGGCCGGAGCGCTGATCGCTTCGGCGGGTTCGGCGGCCGGAATCGGAGCGGGAACCTCGGAAGGTTCGCTCTTGTCCTCGACGCCGATGAACTTCTCCTCGGCCAGGTTGTAGCCCTCGAGCACGGCGTCGGCGATCTTCTGCGTGAACAGGCGAATGGCGCGGATCGCGTCATCGTTGCCGGGAATCACGTAGTTGATGTCTTCCGGATCGCAGTTCGTGTCGACGATGGCCACCACCGGGATGCCGAGCTTCTTCGCTTCCTGGATGGCGATGTACTCCTTCTTCGGATCGATCACGAAGAGCGCGTCCGGAAGGCCGTCCATCTCGCGGATGCCGATCAGATTCTTGAGGAGCTTGTCGCGCTCGCGGTCGAGGGCGGCGCGCTCCTTCTTCGACATCTCTTTCTCGGTGTCGCCGGTGACCGTCTCGATTTCCTTGAGACGCTCGATCGACTTGCGGACGGTGGTGAAGTTCGTGAGAGTGCCGCCCAGCCAGCGGTTGTTCACGTAGAACATGCCGCAGCGGTTGGCCTCTTCGAGGATGGCATCCTGCGCCTGGCGCTTCGTGCCTACAAACAGAATGCGTTTCCCCTGGGACGCGAGGTCCGAGATGAACGCGGAAGCTTCCTTAAAGAGCTTGAGCGTCTTCTGCAGGTCAATGATGTAGATCCCGTTGCGCTTCCCGAAGATGTACTTCTTCATCTTGGGATTCCAGCGCTTGGTCTGATGACCGAAGTGAACGCCAGCTTCCAAAAGCTCTTTCATCGTAATAGAGACTGCCAAGCAAACCCTCCTTTTCGCGGTGACGTTTGAGTTGGACTGCGTGAGACAAAAAAGACAGGAGCGAAGGCCGCTCCTGTCTTCAAAAAAATCAAACTGGGGAAAACCCGAACATCGAAAATCAGCGCTTGGAGAACTGGAAGCGGGCGCGCGCGCCTTTCTGGCCGTACTTCTTGCGCTCCTTCATTCTCGGGTCGCGGGTGAGCAGGCCGGCCTTCTTCAGGCGCTTGCGCAGCTCCATGTTGAAGATCTGCAGCGCGCGCGAGATGCCGTGACGGATCGCGCCCGCCTGGCCGCTCGGCCCGCCGCCGTCGACCGTGACGACGATGTCGAACTTGTCGGTCGTCTCCGTCAGCGAAAGCGGCTGCTTGATGATCATCTTCAGCACGTCGTTGCCGAAGTACTCGTCGAGCGAGCGGTGATTGACCGTAATCGCACCGCTACCCTGCCGGAGATGGACGCGCGCGGTCGACGTTTTGCGACGTCCCGTTCCGTAGTATTCAACCAGAGCCAATGAATCCTCCTAGACCTGTCAGGCGACTTCGAGCCGCTCGGGCTTCTGCGCTTCGTGGGGGTGAACCGTACCGCGATAGACCTTCAGCTTTTTGATCATCTTCCGGCCGAGCTTGTTCTTCGGCAGCATGCCGAAAACGGCGCGCTCGATCATCGACTCCGGCTTGTCGGTGCGGACGAACCGTGCCGCCTTTTCGCTGAGGCCGCCCGGATAGAGCGAGTGGTGACGGTAGATCTTGTCCGTCTCCTTCTTGCCCGTCAGCCGGATCTTCTCGGCGTTGATGACGATGACGTGATCGCCGGTGTCGAGAAACGGCGTGTAGGTCGGCTTAGTCTTGCCGGTAATGATCTTGGCGATTTCAGTCGAAAGCCGGCCGAGGACTTTGCCCTCGGCGTCGATGATGAACCATTTCGGCTCGATGTCGCCCTGTTTGGGGAAATACGTACGCATGACTCTCCTGAACACACCACGAAAACGTAGAGATTTCGATCTTCGGAGGACCGGCGGCGCGGGTGAGAACTGCTCAGCGCCGAACGTCATTCAAAGACAACCACACACCTTCCCGGCGGAAGGGGGTGAAACGGTAACACTGCCGAACAGACCCCGTCAAGGAATTCATTCCCCGGGCGGGCACGGCCCGGCGCGTTGGTTGCCCAAGGCTCGGCCACCATAACTGAGCAGTCTTCCTGCCGCGCAGATTTCTGAGTTCAGACGCGCCGGCTTTCCAGCGAAGTGATCCGCGCCAAATGGTCGAAATCGCGATCGCGATGAAGGAGAGTTGCGCCGTGGCGAATCGCGCAGGCGGCGATCAGGCAGTCGACCGAGAACGGACGGTTACACCCATCTTGCGCGCAGCCCGATAAAGCAGGATCGCTTCGTGGAAGAGTTCGCCCGTCATCGGATCCTCGATCGCACGAAGGTCGTAGAGGATGTCGCGCGTGTCTTCGAACCGATAGTCGTCGTCGACACCCTGCAAGACCTCTTGGACAATCGGCAGACAGGTAACGACCTCATTGATGTCAACCAACTCATCGATGCGGAAGGGAGGGCGTTTGCTGAACACCGCAATCCAAACGCTCGAATCAACAAGAATCACAGCTCGTCACGGCCATCAATACTTTTGAACATACATCGCTTGAACGCCACTCAGCGCTTCGCGGAGCAGTTCCTTCGCGACAGGAGTGGTTACACCCAACCGGCCGGCGATCTCCTCGATGGGAAGTGACTTGTCATAACGAAGATAAAGGGCTTCTCGGCGTTCAGGCGACAAGTGATCCAACGCATCACGAAGCTTTCGCACCATCTTCATGTGACTCATCATTTCTTTCGCCTCGTCGGTGGCTGGGGCAGGCTCCGCGGGGGCCGGACTCCATGGCACATCACCGCGCATTTCGGAAAGATCGCCGTGCCACAGACCGAGACCTTGAAGGTTCAGCAGGCGCTTCATAGCCTCACTTGGCTCGGCAAGGCGTAGCGCCTCGGCGATTGCGCTCTCATCGAAGATGCCCGACGTCATTCCGGCATTGTAGCGCCGAGGACCGCCTACGCCACCTTCAGCAGCCGCCGCAGTTTCTCGATTAGATCGCCGGCCTGGAACGGTTTGACCAGATACTCCTCGGCACCCAACGCCGCGGCGCGCTTGCGGTCTTCTTCGCGCGACTCTGTCGAGATCACCATGATCGGGATCGAGCGATGGACGGGGTGGTTCTTGAGGAACGACACCAGCTCCAGGCCATTGATGTCGGGCATGTTGATGTCGGTGAGGATGGCGTCGAATTTGTGGTGGGGCAGCGTCTTCAGCGCCTCGAAGCCGCTGGCGGCCTCGACGATCTCCAGGTCGTATGCTTCCGTGCCGCCTTCGATGATCGTGGTCAGGTAGGCGCGCATCGAGCTCGAGTCTTCGACGACCAGGACTTTCAACGTCGGGCCTTCTCTGCCGCGAAGACCGCGTTGCCGAACGCGTAGCCGGCCTGGCTGAGGAAAATCTCGAGTCCTGTCATGGTGTCGATCGGAGCGCGATGTGCGGCGTTGTCGCCGTACAGAATACCAATCGTCCGCTTGGCGTGCATGATCGGCAGGGCCACGACTTCCGTCGGCAGCAAACCGCCGAGGGAATCGATCAACGCCACGTTGGCCGCGGTGCGGCGCATCTTGCCGCGATGCGCTTCGCCGGACGTCGCGACATCGCCGAGAATTGAAGGCTCCGTGCGCGGGATGCGCAGCGACTTCACGCGCGTCGGCATATCGGCGGCGCCGAAGCCGGAGATGCCGGTGAACTCGGAATCGCCCGCGATGAAGAGCGCTCCTCGGTCCAGATACTCCGCCGAAAGACGCAGGATCGTCGCCGATACTTCGCCGATGTCGTTGGGATTCGATAATTCGTTGATGAGTTGCTTGAGCAGGCTGAAGCTGCGATCGACGTTCTCTTTCTCCGCCGTCTCGTAGAAGCGCCGGCCGGCGTCGGGATCGAGTCCGCCGGTGTAGCGCTCCCACTGCTGGAACGCGCGCTCGGCGAAGAGCACCAGCTCGTCGGCGAAGAGGCTCAGCTCTTCCTCGGCCAATCCGGGCTGCAGCCGCGCGGGCGAGGGCTTGGTCAGATACAGATCGGCGCCGCGCCGCAGCAGATCGTGACGCCGCCGCAGATCGGCCTCGGCGTCGATAATCACGACGGGCAGCCGCGGATTCTTTCGCTTCAACTGCTGCAGCAGCACGTCCGACTGATCGGTCAACTCGAGGAACGTCACGAAGAAGGTGTTGGCGCGAATGTAGTCGCCGATCGCGATGCGCGCATCGTCGATCGTCCCGAACTGCGCGATCTTCACGCGATTTCGTCCGAACGCGCGCCGCGCGGCGACGCGGATCAGCGGGCTGCGCTCGAAGAGGACGACGTTGCGATACGTCGCGTCGGGAGATTCGACTTCGATCAATCCGCCGGCGACTTTGAACTGGCCGGCCGACGTTCGCGGTTTGGCCGCCGGCTGCGGCGCGGGCTCCACGACCGACCGGGGCTCGTCATCCGGAACCGGAGTAAACGTCTGCTCCTCGCGCTCCTCGGGTGTCGGAAACGGAAGGATGTTGTCATCTGGGACAAGCGTCAGCGCCGGCTCTTTCGCATGGCCCAGGCCGAGGTCGAGCGTGGGCGAAGGCGTGTCGGTCGCGGCGGAGCGCAGCAGCGCCTTGCCCACTTTCATCGACTCCTCGAGGCCGCGCAACGGCTTGAGCTTCTCGCCGTCCGCGGCGCCGACGATCCTCTGCGGCGCGAAGCCGCCTTCCTTGAAAATCGCGTCAACGTCGTACTCGACGTCGAGCGGACCGACGTGATCGCTGAGGATGAAGTTGAACTCCCCTTCGCGGCTTTGCAGCAGCGGCGTGACTACGCCGACGACGCGCTCGTGAATGGCAGCGGCAAGATCGGCAGCCGTGATGATGTTCATGTCCACTGCCGCCGTGCCGAGGGGGATTCCGCTCTCCTCCATCTTCCGCAGTCCCGGCGCCGCCGCCTCGGGAACGGAACCGCGCGCGACGAGATACGTCAGCAGGTCCGGATGCTCCGGCGACGACGCGTTGACGACCAGCCCTTGCCGGAACATCACCGTATGCCGTCCGCGATCATCGACGATCTCCAGCACGCCGGTACGCCGGCTGAGGTGGACGATCTGAACGATGTCGGTAAGGGATAGATCTTCGAGACGGCCGAGAAGACTCACGTCGCGAGATTGTAGCGTTTCAAAATACCGTCGAGGATGCCGTTGATGAACTGCGACGATTTATCGTTGCCGAACTTCTTGGCGATCTCGATAGCCTCGTCGATCACGACCAGCTTCGGCGTCTCGCTCTCGTGCAAAAATTCGTACACCGACAGACGGATGATGTTGCGGTCGACGACAGCCATGCGCGAGAGGCGCCAGTTGTCGGCCTGCGCCTGGATCATGCCGTCGATGTCGGAGAGGTGATCGACGGTGCCGCGGAAGATTTTCGCGGCGAACTCGCGCGTGTTCGGCTTCGACTTCTGCAGATCCTCGAACGTGTCGATGATCATGTCCGGCACGTTGCCGGAGAGGTCGTACTGATACAGCATCTGCACGGCCAGCTCCCGGGCTTTTCGACGCGCTCCCATCTAGTTTTCCTCGCTGCGAAGCGCGCGCCACAGATTGGCCATTTCGATGGCCGCCAGCGCCGCTTCCCACCCTTTGTTGCCGCTACCGGGCGACGATCGCTCCACGGCCTGCTCGAGCGTGTTGCACGTGATGACGCCGAAGGCGACGGGAAACTTCGCCTCGGTCGCGACGCGCGACAGATCGTTCGTGACCTGCGCGGAGATGAAGTCGAAGTGCGGCGTATCGCCGCGAAGAAGGCAGCCGAGGGTGACGAGCGAATCGATGCCGCCACCGTCGATCAGCGTCGCTGCAAGCGTCGGAATCTCGAACGCGCCGGGAACGCGATAGACCGAAACGGCATCATCCGCGGCGCCGTGCCGCGACAGGCAATCGAGCGCGCCGCGAAGGAGTCCTTCAACGATCTCGTCGTTGAAGCGGCTGGCGATCACGGCGAAGCGCAAACCTTCAGCATTGTGATCACCTTCAAAAGAGCGGGGCATCGGACCGGGGATTATACGCGGCTGCTACACTCGGTCCGTGACGGCACTTCCGGAGACCGCGCGCCGGATTCCGGAGCTGGACGGGATTCGCGGCGTCGCCATTCTGCTCGTCCTGGTCTGGCATCTCGTCTCCTGCATGATGGGATCGCCTCCGCCGCTCTTTCTTTTTTTGAACGCGTTCTGGTGCGGCGTCGACTTGTTCTTCGTCCTTTCCGGATTTCTGATCGGCGGGATTCTTCTCGATCATCGCGACGCGCCGAATTACTACAGCGTCTTCTACCGGCGGCGCGTCTGCCGCATCCTTCCGATTTACTTCGTCTGGCTCGCTCTTTTCTTCGTCGTCCGCACCTTTCGATATCACTTCGATCCGGGCACGGCATCGTGGCTTTTCGACAACGCCATGCCCGGCCTGTCCTACGCGACATTCACGCAGAATTTTTTTCAGGCGCGCACCGGCACGTTCGGCGCCGTCTGGATGTCCGCGACGTGGTCGCTGGCCGTGGAGGAGCAGTTCTATCTTTTCCTGCCGTTTGTCATCCGCGCCACTCCCGTCAAGCGCCTGCCGTGGATCCTCGTACCCCTCATCCTCGCGGCGCCGGTGTGCCGCGCCTTCCTCTACGATCCGGCCACAGAAGGCATCGCAGCCTACGTGACAGTCTTCTGCAGGACCGACGCGCTGTTGCTCGGGACACTGTGCGCCTGGTTCGTCCGGCAGCCGGATGCGGTCCCGCGCATCAGGAAAGCGATGCCGGCACTGCGCGTGGTCCTGCTCAGCTGCGGAGGGTTCGTTCTCCTCACGGCGTACACGGGCGAGACGACGATGACATGGATTTCCCGCTACACGTTGCTCGCACTCGCGTTCGCGTCGTGGCTGCTCATCGCGCTGTACGACGAGCGGTCGTTGCTTGCGCGATCGATGCGGCTGCCGCTGCTTCGCGCCATCGGAATCGTCGCGTATGGAACCTATCTCGTTCACAACGCCGTGAACGGCGTCTTTTGGTCGGCCTTGCGCGGACATGTTCCGTACTTCGATCGCCTGAGTGACGTCTTCCTGACTCCGATCCCGCTCATCGGATCGCTGGCGATCGCAGCGGCATCGTGGCGATACTTCGAGAAGCCGATTGTGAGATTCGGTCAGCGCGCTCGTTTCTCATCCGCGGCAGCTGACCTCTAGCGACTCATCGTCCACTCGCGATCGCCGGCGCGGGACGATCATCCTCGCGATCGTTGTAGTAGTTCACCAATCCCTGATAAATCGCCTCGGCCACGCGCTGGCGGTACTTCTTCGTCTTCATCAGCGCGCGGTCTTTGTCGTTGCCGAGGTTACAGATTTCGAGGAGGAGGCGCGTGGGGATCAGGTTGTAGCGGATCACCGCCGGCACCCATTCGCGTCCGTTGCGCACCACGTTGTCGCGCACGGGATTGAACGGGTGAACCTTCAGTCCGTCCGCATCGAACGCATCGATGATCGACTCCGCCAGATCGCGCGACAGCCCCTCGGCCGTCAGCGACTCCTTCTCCGAGTGCCGCACCACCGGACTCTCGCGCACCTCGGCGCGCGCGAGGTAGACCTGCTCGCTCTTCTCGTACGACCCGGTCACGTAGCGCTGGCCCGGGATGTACGCCATCGCGCCGCGCAGCGACGGATGCAGCGAGTCGGCGTGAATGGAGAGGAAGACCACTTTCTCGCGCGGAACACTCGATTTCATGGCGCGGCGGAAGATCGAATTGGCGAGGTACCAGCGCAGATTGACGCCGACGGCGGGATCGCCGATGACGTACTTCGGCGAGGTCAGGACGATGTGGTCCGTCGCCTCTTCCAGCTCATCATCATCCGGAATGTCGTATCCGGCCTGCTTCGACTTCGTCGTCGCCGCGACGGTCGCTCCCGACTTTTTTTCCAGGATGTGCTTGAGCCGGCACATCACGTCGTAGACATAGTTCGATTCCCAGACATCGTCGTACGTGGCGCCGACGTCACGTCCGCCGTGGCCGGCGTCGAGGATGACGCGCACGCCGGCGAGGCCCTTCGCGCGCGGACGCACGGCCAGCTTCGCGCTCGCGCGCTTCACCTCTTCGTTCGCGACACGCGTCGGATCATCGGCCGGCAGATACTCCGGCAGCAGCAGCGACATCGGAATCTTGACGCGATAGCCGATCGGAATCCGCGCGACGTCGTCGATGCCGTTGAACGTGACGATGCGATCGAGCACATCGCCGACATCTTTCGAATACACACGGCCCGTGAATCGGATCGCCACCGACGAATAGAGCGCCTCGCCCTTTTGCAGCCGATAGACGGCGAACGGTTCGTCAGAGGTCCGGTCGTACGTCAGCGACGGCTGGCCGGGAACGGCCACTGCTTCAGGTAGCGAAGCTGCCGCAGCATGACCATCCGCGCCCGCACGCTCTTCCGGATCGTCCTCCGATTTCCGAACCTCGGCTGTCTTCGGTGCATTACGTTCCTCCATTTCACCGCGGCGGAATGCCGTGGCGAGCAACTCCTTCGGGATGAGGATCACGTCACCTTTGCGGGTCGAGAGCCCCTGCGCCGGATTCGCGGCGCGGATCGCGGCGTAGTTCTCGCCGCGGCCGGTAAACCACTCGGCGATGTTCCAGAGCGATTCGCCTTCGATGCCGCTGCGGCCGATGACGACATGGCGCCGTCCCGCGGCGGTGTCGGAATCGGACGGAAAAAGCGCCGCGGCGACGTCGCGCTGCAGGTTGGGACGGAGGAGGTTGAACGGAATGCGCACACGCTGTTCGGTGGTGAGGTTGCCGCCGGCGTGATTGAAGGCCGCGATCTCGTTCCAGCGATCGCCGTCGCCGGCAACGCGCTTGGCCAGCCGGCTCCACGCGTCGCCTTCATGCGGCGTAACGACGACTTCGATCGTGTAATCGGCCGTCAGCGACGCGCGCAACTCGGGCGTAATCGCTTTAAAAGGAGAGGCGGCCAGAACTGCCGCCGGAAGAAGCGCTCCGAGGAGGCCCACCCACCACTTACGCACGAGGGAAAGTGTAGCAGAGAGTGCGTAGCGCAGACGAGCATGTGCTTTCGACATCATCGGCAAACACGCCGCGGAGCGGCTTCAGAAGGTAGCGAGGGGTGAGAGCGAAGCGAGCACCCCTCGAAAGGAAGCGCGCCCACGATTCGTGCCGCGTCAGCGGCACTGGAAACTCTGACACTCCATCCCAGTGCCGCTGACGCGGCACACTCAATTCTCGACTCTCGTTCGAGGGGTGCTCGCGATGAAGCTGCTCGCGCCCCTCGCTACCTTCTGAAAGCCGCTAACGCGGCGGTTGGGCAACAGATGTCTATCCGACACAACCCCGACGTTGACCGCATCGCGACCGTATTCACATTCATGCGCAAGCTGCTCCTCGCCGTTCTCCTGTTCCAGGCCTTCGATGCAATCGGCCAGAGCGTCAGTGCCGAGATCTTGTCCGGTCCACTTCCCTTCACAAACCTGGGGGCCTTTCTGCCGGCGCCGGCCGTCGCGATGGCGAAAGATCGAACGGGCGCCGCGATCGCGTGGCTGATGCCCATCGCTCTCGGCGATCGGATCTCCGTCGTTCGCCTCGACGTCACCGGTCACTTCACCGGTCAGGTTCAGACGATTCCCACCGCTTCATCCGAGCTCGTCTATGTCGTAGCGCCCTCGATCGCCGCCGTACCGCGTGGCGATGGGTTCACGCTGGCTTGGCTCGAAATCGTGTCTACCTCACCGCCCCTCACGCGCGCGGTGTACTGCCGGCTCGATCGTGACCTGAAACCGTCCACGCCGGCAACGCTGCTCGACATACGGCAGCCGGTCACCGCGCCGGCGATCGTTCGCTCCGGGAAAACGACCTGGATCTCCGCCGGCTCCTCGGCATGGGAACTCCGAGATGACGGCTCGCTGAGCGAGCCGCTCAACGCAGGCATGGCAACGACAGACATGACCGTCGCGACGGACGTTCCTCAGATCGTTGCCCTCGGTCACGTCACCGGCCCGCTCACATGCGCGCCGCCGTGCTTCATCAGCGGCCACGGTGCAATCTGTCCCTGCCAGCTCATTCGAACAACTACCTCCTCGCTGCAGTTCACCTCCTTGTACAGCGTCACCACCTCGAAGGTCTTTGATTTCGACAGCGACGCCGCACCCGCGATCCGCAGCGACGGCCGCGACGTCGCGCTCGTATGGTTTCAGAGCGCGCACGGGAAGGGTGGTGACGTCGTGATGACCCGCCTTCATCCCCCGTCATTCACGGACTTTCCGGCCGCCGTCAATCAATTCCGCGTCATCGGCAGTTTCGGCCCTGAAGGCGGTCCAACGCGTCCCGACGTCGCCGCCGACGGCGAGCGCTACGTCGTCGTCTGGAGAACGGCAACAAGCGACGGCACGCACGACATCGTCGGTGCATCCATCGATCGCGCCGGCAACATCATCCCGCTGTCAATCGCCACCTCAACCGCCGACGAGCGCGACCCGTCCGTCGTCTCCATGGGCAACGGCACGTTCCTCGTCGCCTACGAAAAACTCAGCGACGGACAACGCCGCATCGCCGGCCGTTTTGTCACCTTCGAGCCGCGCACGCGCGCGGTGCGGTGAGACAGCGTAGTGCGGCCGTCTCGGCTGCATCCGGCGGGCGTCCTTGCCTGACGGAGGTTCTGGGATTCAATTTCCGGATTGGCGATATTCCGAGCCCCCGCCGGGCGAGGACGCTTGCACTACGCTTCGCACATTACAGCGATGAATGAACCTTGTTGAATTTCAAACGCTGATCCGATTGAAGCCGTATTCACATTCATGCACAAGCTCTTCCTCGCCTTCCTTCTGTTCCAGGCCGCCGATGCATTCGGCCAGACGGTCAGCGCCGAGATCGCGTCCGGGCCGCTTCCATTCACGAACCTGGGGGCCTTTCTGCCGGCGCCGGCCGTTCCGTTGGCGAAAGATCGTTCCGGCGTCGCGATCGCATGGCTGATGCGCGAACCTGAGGGCGATCGGATCTCGGTCGTTCGCCTCGATGCCACCGGCCATTTCACCGGCCAGGTTCAAACCATTCCCACCGCTTCGCCGGAATCCGTCTACGCCGTCGCCCCTTCCATCGCCGCGGCCCCGCGCGGCGACGGGTTCACGCTGGCCTGGCTCGAAATTACGGCAACGGCGCCGCAGGTCACGCGAGCCGCGTACTGCCGGCTCGATCGCGATCTGAAGCCGTCCACGCCGGCAGTGCTCATCGTCATCAAGCAGCCGGTCACCGCGCCGGCGATCGTTCGCTCCGGGAAAACCACCTGGATCTCCGCCGGCTCCTCGGCATGGGAGCTCCGCGATGACGGCTCGCTGAGCGAGCCGCTCAACGCCGGCGTCACTGCTACGGACATGACGGTGGCGACCGATTTTCCTCAGATCGTCGGCGTCAGCCACGCCGGCGTCGGGCTCATATGTCCGCCGGGGTGCGGCAGCGGCGGCCGCATCAGCTTCTGTACGTGCCCGTTCGTTGCACCAATCGCGTACTCAGTGCAGTTCACTTCGTTGTACAGCATCACCGCATCGAGGATCTTTGATTACGACAGCGACGCGTCACCCGCGATCGGCAGCGGCGGCCGCGACGTGGCGATCGTTTGGCTTCACGGCGCGCACGGCAAAGGCGGCCCGGTCGTGATGTCGCGCGTTCTCCCGCCGGCGTTCAAGGATTTCCCGACCGCCGTGAATCAATTTCGCGGCATCGGCGTCTTTGGCGCCGAGGGCGGCCTGACGCGTCCCGACATCGCCGGCGACGGCGAGCGCTACGTGGTGGTCTGGCGAACGGCAATCGGTGACGGCACGCATGACGTCGTCGGTGCGTCCGTCGATCGCGCCGGCAACGTGATCCCATTGACGATCGCCAATTCAATCGCCGACGAGCGCGACCCGTCCGTCGTGTCGATGGGCGACGGCACCTTCCTCGTCGCCTACGAAAAACTCAGCGAAGGCGTGCGCCGTATCGCCGGCCGGTTCGTTACCTTCGAGCCGCGCACGCGCGCCGTGCGGTGAACGCCTTACGCTGGCGGCGCTTCGCGCCAGTAGTTGGTTTCGCGTTCGAAGAAATTTGCGGCGCGGAAGAGGACGCGTTCGGCGAAGTGCGGGGCCATCATCTGCAGCGACAGCGGCAGACGCTCGCGTGAAAAACCGGACGGTATGGCGATGGCCGGGATGCCGACAAGGTTCGCGGGCGCGGTGAAGATGTCGGAGAGATACATCGCCAGCGGATCGTCGGTCTTCGCGCCGATCGGGAACGCCGTCTCCGGCGTGGTCGGCGTCAGCAGGTAGTCGAAGCGGGCGAAGGCGGCGGCGAAATCGGAGCGCAGTTTCGCGCGAACGGCCTGGGCGCGGCCGTAGTAGGCGTCGTAGTAGCCGGACGACAGCGCGAACGTGCCGAGCATGATGCGGCGCTTCACTTCATCGCCGAAACCTTCGCCGCGCGACTCGAAGTAGACCTCGCGCAACGACTTCGCGCGTTCGCTGCGATGCCCATACCGAATCCCGTCGAACCGCGACAGGTTCGCGCTGGCCTCGGCGTTGGCCACGATGTAGTAGACGGCGATGGCGTATCCGATCGACGGAACGCTGACCTCTTCGATGACGGCGCCACCGCCGCGAAGCACGGCCAGCGCGTCGTCGAAATTCGCGCGTACCTCTCCCTCCAACTGCTCCACCGCTTCGCGGACGACGCCGAAGCGAAGGCCGCGGATTCCTACGTCGAGATCGGCGGCGTAGTCGTCGACGGCGTTCGTGGCCGAGGTCGAGTCGAGCGGATCGTGTCCCGCGATCATGCCGAGGAGGTTGGCGCATTCGCGGACGGTCTTGGTGATGATGCCGATCTGATCGACGCTCGATCCGAAGGCCACCAGGCCGTTGCGGCTGATGCGGCCGTAGGTCGGCTTGAGTCCGACCACGCCGCAGAGTGCGGCTGGCTGGCGCACCGAACCGCCTGTCTCCGATCCGAGAGCCGCGGGAACCATGCGCGCGGCGACCGCGACGGCAGAACCGCCGGACGAACCGCCTGGAACGCGCGACGGATCCCACGGATTGCGCGCCGGACCGAACGCCGAGTGCTCCGTCGACGAGCCCATCGCGAATTCGTCGAGATTCGTTTTGCCGATGATGCTGCAACCGCCGACGCGCAGACGCGCCACGGCCGTGGCGTCGAACGGCGAGTGAAAGTTGCTGAGGATTCGCGACGCGCAAGTCGTCGGCATGTCCGTCGTGACGATGTTGTCCTTCACCGCCACCGGCATTCCGTCGCCAACGTCGCGGCCAATGTGAAGAAACGCGTTCAGCTTCGGATTGAGACGATCGATGGCCGCAAGCGACGCCGCGGCCAGCTCCTTGCCGCTCGCCGCCGCGCGCGCCTCATGCCACGGCAGGTTCAGAAGGTCAGTCACCGATCACCTTCGGGACGATGAAGTGCCCGTCCTCGCTGAACGCCGGCGCATTCGCGGCGACGGCCGCGCGATCGACCGGTGGACGCGGCACATCGTCGCGCAGCGGCGTCGAGTCCGCGGCGGCGGTCCACTCGAATCCGGCCACATCCACTTCGCGGAGCTGGTCGATGTACGAAAGGATCTTCGTCATCTCCCCTGCCATGCGCTCGAGCGCCGGATCGTCGAACTCCAGGTGCGCCAGCTCGGCGATCCGCTTCGCCTCGTCGCGATCGATTTTCATCGGCCGCGAAGTGTATCGCGCCGTTGCTCGACTCCTTCGCCGGCAAGAGCCGTGAACGTTTCATCGGATCGAAGACCGAGCCAGGGATCAGCGCGCGGCGTTTTGAATACGTCGCTGTACACGGCGTCATTGAGAGCCGCGAGAGTGATTTCGCCGTTCATCAAGAGCCGGTGAACCTGCGGCCGCAACACGTATTCGTTCAGAAGGGTGTCGGCCTCGAGCGTGCCGCGAAATGATTCAAGGACGTGAGCGAGCGCAGCCGGCGATTCGCGCAGCGCCGCGCGTTTCTCGCGAATCAAGCTGAGTGAATTTTCATCGATCGCGGAGAACTGGCCGTCCGGGTCGATCCGTTCGGCGATCGTTTGTGCCTTGCGAACGATGGAGTTCGCGCCGAACGAGATGCTCTTGAACATCGGCTCTTCGCCTGCTCCCTTGGAAGACGTGAGGCGCGTTGCTTCCCATGCGTAGGCCGGATGCTGGAGCCGGGCGCGCCGCGCGGCCGTTACCGTTTCCGGAGCGTCGTTGCGTTCCGCGGTCTCGGACGCGCTGCGGACTCGTAGAGCGTGATACATCCGCAGACGCTGCTCGCGATCATTCGCCGGAGAATGCACCCACTGGCCGTGCAGCCAGACCATCTCGCGGAGTTGTGCGAGGAACACCTTCGGCGCGTACAGGCCCGGCAGCGCGTCGAGCGGCCTCCCGGTTTCATCGAGCAGATAGTGAATGCTGTTGCCTGTGATCGTCCGATGCAGGACGCGGCCGTCGCCGAAGTCGATCGTCACCGCGGGAACCGGCCGTTCGGAGCTCCAGTGCAAAACGAAGTTGTCTCGGAGATATGCGGCGATCTCGCGATTCGGATAGAGCACGGTGCGGAAGTAGCGGCTGTTCGCGCAGCTCATCTCCACGCCGAGGTCGCCGAGGAGACGGAGCGAGAGGATAGGACGATGCGTGGCAGCGGCCATCCGTTTCGCTTCCTCGAGATCGGTATACCAGTAGAGACCGGACCAAAGGCAATCGGCCTGACGGCAGACCCGATCGAGCGACGCCCGGAAGCGCTCCTCGGATTGAGCATCGCGCACAACCGAGGCATGAGCGGCGAGCATCGCATCGACCGACGGCTGACCGCCTTTCCGCAAGGCGGCAACGGCAGGACCGGCGATGGCAGGATCGGAACTGACGGCGCGCAGAATCAGCGGATCGGGAACGTGCGAAGTGAGAGCAGCAGAAAGCAGGAACACAGAAGTAGCGAGCATCAGAATCTCTCCCTTTTCTTCCGACTGCGCCGGCGCGTCGTCAGTAGCTGAGACGTAACGGCTGCGTGCCGCGTCACTTCGCGGCACTGTGTTCGTAATGCCGTGGCGCGTGATGACCTACAACATCAAAGGACAATCTTCGCTGGTGCGCTGACGGCACATCGTCGCGCGCGAAGGCGCGCTTAACAATGCAGCCCCGCGCTTTGCGCGGGGTGTTCTTGGCGTTCTGGATTCCGTGGCCGCGGAGGCGGCCACCACACACCCGCGCGAATTTCACATCATCGCGCGCGCTTGTTGCGGCCGCCTCCGCGGCCGCGAACCTTGTCGCCCTCATCTACCCCGCGCAAAGCGCGGGGCTGGATTGTCACGAGCGCCTTCGCGCGCGAACCGAAACGCATCAGGCGCGGAGTTTTTCCAGGATCTCGCGCTCGGTCGGGAACCGGCCTTCATCCTTCTTCGAGAAAATCAGCTTCCCGTCGACAGTGACCACGAAGATTCCGCCGCTGCCGCGGACGATCTCGCTGTCGATGCCGAACTCGCGTTTGATCTCAGCCGCCAGACTGGCGGCTCGGGGGAGGTAGTTTCAAACCCCGCAGTAGTCGATTCGAACGTGCATGGTTACGTCGTCTTCACCAGAATCGCCGTCACGTTATCCAGACCGCCGCGCTCGTTGGCCGTGTCGATCAACTGCTGACAGGCCTTCTCGAGGTCATCGGCGTTCTCCGTGACGAGCTTCAGGATCTCTTCTTCGGGAACCATGCCAGTGAGGCCGTCGGAACAGAGGAGATAGACGTCGCCGGGACGGCTGTCGATCTCGGACGCATCCGGGTTGACGGACAGCGCGCCGCCGAGGGCGCGGGTGATCACGTTGCGCAGCGGATGCTTCTCGGCTTCGGCTTCGGTCAACATCCCGGCCTGCACCTGCTCGTAGACCCAGGAGTGATCGTTGGTGATGCGCGAGATTTTTCCGTTGCGGATCATGTAGGCGCGCGAGTCGCCGACGTGCGCCACCGAAATCTTGCCGTCGTCGGCCATGGCAGCCACGACGGTCGTGCCCATGCCGCGCAGCTTGGCGTCTTTGCGCATCGCTTCGAGCACGCGCGTGTTGGCCATGCGCAGCGCGGCCATCAGGCGATTCGTCGTGCGGGTGTAATGCTCGTCGTAGGCGTGCGGCCAGGTGCCGTCGTCCTCTTTCGTGTGGACGATGAACTCGGAAATGGAATCGACGGCGATGCGCGAAGCGATCTCGCCGGCGGCGTGGCCGCCCATACCGTCGGCGACGAGGAAGAGCTTCGCCTCATCTTCAACGAGGAACGTGTCCTCGTTGTGCTGGCGCTGCCGTCCGACATCGGTGAGGCCGTATGCCTTCACGTCCATTCCCACTCAGCCCTTTTTGAAAAGGGTAAACCCCTTTCCGCCTTCTTTGGTCTCGACGCGCTGCCGCAACTCGGAGAGTGCCGTACGGATTTCAATATTGTCCGCGTCCCACTGTAACGCTTCCTCGAGGTATCGCTCTGCTTTTGCTGCGAGGCCGGCGCGTTTGCAGATCAGCCCTGCATCCTTTAGGTAGACAGCGTTCATCGGCTCACGCTGCACCGCGGTTTCGATGGCCTGCACTGCCTGACGCGCGTACGACGGAATGCGCGTCGCGGCTTGCGCGAGGTAGTGGAAGGCCTTGCCGTCCTGCGGATTGTGCTTGGCAGCCATGTCGAAGTTTTCGTAGGCACTACGATAGTCGCCATCGCGATAGGCTTTCACACCTTTTGCGAGATACGCCTTCCCGACCTGCGCGAAATCGACCGCGCCTCCCGCCGAGCGAGCGGATGGCGAGGCGATCTCGGCATCGTGCTGCTTCCTTCGCGCCGGATTCGTGAGCACGTTGACGGCCTCGGTCAGCGTCTGGAATTTGCGCTCGGCCTCGGCCTTGTCGGGCCCGGTGTAGCGGTCGGGATGCTGCTCCCGCGCGAGCTTCCGGAACCGCTCGCGAATCTCCGGCTCGGAGGCGGAGCGATCGACTCCGAGCACTTCGTAGTAGTTGACCTTCATTCAGGCTTTGTGGCTGCGCTGCACGTACGTCTTCCGGGCCAGGCTGCGGACCGTTTCGCTCACGCCCTTGTCGTCTTTCAAGCCCTTCAAGTCGCGCAAGGTTAATCGATTGATCAGCGGCAGGACAACCCCCACCGGACACTTCGGATTGCGCGCCAATGTCACGACGATGTTGTACTTGGACGCCCAATCGCGTTTCATGCCGATGAGCCGGAGGACCTCCTCCGAGATATTGCGCATGCCGGCGATAGACTCGACCTCGAGCTCGCTCATGCGCGGATTGCGCATGACGGCGCTGCAGACCAGCCTGTTGTGGTCGCGGACGAGAATCATCCGCTCGGTCTTGCCGCCTTTGAACGCCAGCTTGACCTTGTCGGAGACGCTCATGACCAGGATCTGCGAGAAGATCGACAGCTTCTTCTCGTCCGTCTTTTCCGATTCCATGAGCGCGGGAGGCTGGGCATCGTCCGGCTCCGCGACTGCCTTTTCGAGCAGATCGGCGATCGGCTCCTCGGACAGCGTCAACATCGGCTCGTCTTCGTCGACTTCCGCCGGCTCCGCCGCGGCGATGCGCGCCTTCTTCTCGAAAAACTCCTCGCGCGTTTCCATGACGCGGCGGCGAACGTCGGCAGTGACGGTGGGGTTCGATAGAAGCGCCTCGAGGATCTCCGGCGCGCGAAGGATGCGGGCCTGATTGATGACCACGATCTCCTGCACGGCGGCATCGGCGACGGCGGCCACTTCGGCGACGAGCGCGTCGGGCAGGGCGCGGTTGCGGATGAGCGCCTCGAGGATGAAGGGATCGTCCGTGGCGCGCATCAGCAGCGCGAGATGCTCCGCCGGCGCGCTCTCGTTCGATGCGAAAGCGTGAATGCTGCGCGACGGAACGTCAGCCAGTGACGTCTTCGCGGCCGCGGCGATCGCGGCATCCGGCGAATTCGTCAGAAAGGCCAGCACGGCGATGAGGTCGTCCTGCGGAAGAGGGAGAAAGCCGCGGGCGATGGTCTCGACGATTTCGCGCGGGTACTGGTCTGATTCGATCCGCTCGATGATGCCGGCGCCGGATAGCTCGGCGGGAAAATCGCTCATTGCTGATTGGAAGCCGAGGGTGTCTGCAGTTTCTGCAGCGCGGCGCGGTCGAGGACGACGTCGTGCAGCACCTGCCCGTCGTTGCCGAGTGATGGCACCGGCACGTCGTTCAGCGTGATCGTCACGCCACCGGCATTGCCGATGGTTTTGAATCGGAATCCATCCTTCGCCTCGACGGTGCGGTGAAAACCGCGGCGCAGTTCATCGTTGATCAGGCGCTCGCCATCGGCGTCGAGCGTGATCCACGAGGTCCGCGTGATCTCGAGACTCAGGATCAGTTTGGCCGGACCAGGCGGCGGCTGCGTCGGCGTGCTCTCGGTCTGCACCGGTGCGGGCGGTGGCGCAACAACAGGAGCCGGCGCGGCGGCGACTTTCGTTTCGGCGGCGAGGCGCTCCTCGTTCGCGCGCGTTTCGCGGCGGTGCTTGAGCGCCCAGTAGCTGACGCCGGCCAGCGCCACGACGACGAGGATGAGGATGTAGACGTTGCGGTCGACGCGTGCATACGCCGGCGGGATGCCTTTCGGCAGCGCCTTCTTGCGCGGAAGCGGCGGCGCCTGCGGCGTGGTGAGCCGATCGAGATGCGCCGACTGTTCGATGCGGTCGTCGCCGACGGCGGCGAAGTTGTAGCGGTTGACCATCTCGTCGGAGTTCAGGCCGAGGTAGCGCGCGTACTCGCGCACGAACCCGCGTGTGAAGACCGGCGCCGGCAGGATCTTGTGATCGTTGCGCTCGATCGCGTCGAGAAAGCGCTTGCTGATCTTCGTTGCGTCGGCGATTTCCTTCAGCGAGATGCCGCGGATTTCACGCTCGCGGCGGAGCTCTTCGCCGAACGATGCGAGCTCCAAGGTTTGTGGCTGGGGTTCCTGGTCCGGCATCGACTTCCGGCCATTTTAGTCAATTCGTTCCGCTGCGCGCGGGAAAAGGGCCGGCTCGTTACGCTCGATGCAGCGCCGCAGATAGATCGAGGTGGCCGGATCGTCGTGGATGGTGCGCAGATCGCGGCGCGATAGAAAGCGCAACTGCGAGGCCGCCACGGCGCGCGGCGTGGACGGATTCACCACCAGCGCGCGGCGGATGGCGTAGCGCGACGACCATTTCTGATCGGCCGCGAGGAGGCGGAGTTTTTCCGCCGAGGCGGATTCGGAACCGGCCAGGAGCAGCAGATCCTCTTCACGAACGAGCTGATTGATCAGCAGCGACGCGAACACGTTCGGATCGGGATCGAAGAGCAGCACTTTGATCAGCGCCGCGCTGCAGCGTTTTGCGGCCGCGATTTTCTCACCTAGGGCGAGCTTGGACAGGCGCGCGAGCAGTTGCGTGTCGATGGCGCGGCGCACCTGCGGCGGCACCGTCACGTCGACCGATACCCGCAACAGGTCGGGCCAGTGGAGGTAGTGCACCAGCTTGACCGCGTGCGTCAGCGGCGTTGCGCGGTGTTGCACCAGACGCAAACGGACGGAGTAAAAAGCGGTCAGCCGCTGGTTGCGCGCGAGGACTCCGCATACGGCGGCGGTGCAGTGCGCGTTGTCGATGATCGCGAGCGCTTCGTCCTCCAGCAGCGAGGAGACGTTCTCCGTAACGAACGCGGACAGCTCTGTCGCTGAGAAACGGCGAATCGCCTCGATGGCAGAGGAAGGGACCATGGTCGGACGCGCTGGAGGCTCATGCTACTCTGCGCCACATGCGCGAACGACGGTCCGCGGCGCGCGAGAAAGCCGATCGCAGATGGTATTGGCTCATCGCGGTGACGCTGCTCGGAACCGGCATCGTTTTGATTCCCATCTTTTACACGGGAGGCGCGCTCGACACCTTCCGCCTGCCGAAAGAGATGGCATTCCGCACGGAGGCCATCGCCCTGGCGCTGACCGGTGCCTTCGCCGCGACCGCGAAGCGCACGCGGTGGCGCGACGCTCTTAGAACACTGCCGCGGCGGGAGTGGCTCCTCCTCGGCGCCATCGCTGTCTGGTGCATCGTGACGACGCTGACCTCGTCGAATCGTCCGCTCAGCGAGGCCAGTCTTGTGACGGTGGCGGCGGCGCTGGTGGTGTACATCGCCACGCGAGTGATCGCGCCAACGCAGCGGATGCCGGTGCTCTTCGTCGTCTTCGCCGGCGCGTTCGCGAACGCGGTCGTGGTGACGCTGCAGGAGCTGCGCATCTGGAATCCATTCGTCTTTCCGGCTGAAGTCACAGGCCACGGCCAGACCGTCGGGCTCCTCGGCAATGCAAACGACGTCGGCACGTTGCTGGCCGGTCCGGCGGTCGTCGCGCTGATCGCGGCGGTGGCGGTGCGCGGCTGGCAGCGCCTGCTCTACGGGACGGCGGCGGCGGTGCTCTTCGGAGGCGTTGCGATGAGTCAGACGCGTACGGCGATGGTGGCATTCGTGGCCGGTACGATCGTGGCCGCGCTGCTGCGGCCGTGGCGTCAGGCCATTGCCGTGGCGGTGCTGCTTATCATTTTCGCGGCCGTGGCGGTGCGTCCCTCGACCGGCATCGGCGCCAACTTCGTCAAGCTCGTAACCGCGGCGCGTCAGCGCGATTACCCCGTCCTTTTTTCGGAGCGCGTGATCCCGTTTCTGAGTGCGATCGAGATGGTGCGCGCGAATCCGATCACGGGCGTCGGGCCGGGCTGTTTCAAGTATCACTTCATGCTGACGCGGCTGGCATTGGAGAAGCGCTACCCCGCATCGTGGACGCGCGGCTGGCCGATGAATTTCGGCGAGACACACAACGATCATCTACAGGTCGCGGCCGAAACGGGACTGCCCGGTTATGCGCTGCTCGTCGGCGCGATCGCCTACCTTGCCATTCCGGCACGGCGTCGCCGCGACGACATGACGCCGCACACAACGGAGCAGACGGTGGCACACGCCATCCGTACACCGCTGGCGGCGACGTTCTTCGTCATCGCTATCGCGCAGTTCCCGCTGCAAGTGGCCGCGCCGCGATTGATGTTCCTCACGCTCGGCGCGATCGCCATTTCCTGGGACAGGTCCGATGCGTAACCCGGTCGCGCGCGCCGTCTGCCGCCTCGCCGCCACGGCCGCCGCGGCATTCGCGTTCTACCGCTACTCGTGGATGCCGGAGCACGCCAACCATGTGTTGAAGTTCGTGCAGACGCGCACGCAAACCGCGCTGGAGATGGGCGGCGACCGCGCCATCTTCGCCGCGCGCGACAACATCGCCTTCCTGCAGACGATCAGCAGCGCCGGCCAGCTCTCCGTCGACTACCAGCTCATCTACGCCGTCAACGCGCGGATCCTCGGGCGCAACGACGACGCGATTGAGCACTACACCGCCGCGCTCGCGGCCGATCATCGTCCCGAAATCTATCTTGAACGCGGCATCACCTATCTCGAAGAGGGGAAGCTCGACCCCGCCACCGCGGACATCGCCCTGGCAGCGCGTTTCAATCCGCAGTATCTCGACGACGTGGACGCCGGCATGCAGGCGCGCGTGGCGGCGGTGAATAAGGCCGTACCGTATAATCCGCCGCCGCGCTGAGAGACGCCGCGCGCTGGGAGACACATTGAGAGTTCTGATCACCGGAGGATCCGGCTTCATCGGATCGCACCTCGCCGACACGTACCTCGGCCGCGGCGATGAGGTTTTCGTCATCGACGACCTCTCGACCGGGAGCATCGAGAACATCGCCCACCTGAAGACGAATCCCCGCTTCCACTACACGATCGATACGGTTCAGAACACGCCGCTGCTGGCGGAGCTGGCCGATGGGTGCGACGTCATCGTCCATCTCGCCGCCGCCGTCGGCGTGAAGCTGATCGTCGAGAGTCCCGTGCGGACGATCGAGACGAACGTGCGCGGCACCGAGGTGGTGCTGGCGGTCGCGAATAAAAAGAAGAAGCGCGTGCTGGTCGCGTCGACGTCCGAGGTTTATGGATTGAGCACCGACGTACCGTTCCGTGAGGACGGCAACCTGGTCATGGGCGCGACTACGAAAGGGCGCTGGAGCTACGCTTGCTCCAAAGCCATCGACGAGTTCCTCGCGCTCGCCTACTGGCGCGAGAAGAAGCTGCCGACGACCGTCGTGCGGCTCTTTAACACCGTCGGGCCGCGGCAGACCGGCCAGTACGGAATGGTCATCCCCACCTTCGTCAAACAGGCGCTGTCGGGACGGCCGATCACCGTCTACGGCAGCGGCGAGCAGACACGTTGCTTCGGCTATGTCGACGACGTCGTCAAGGCGCTGGTGGCATTGATGGATCGTCCGGAATCGGTCGGCGAGGTTTACAACATCGGCTCGAGCGAAGAGGTGTCGATGAACGCGCTGGCCGAGCGCATCAAGACCCTCACGAGCTCCGAATCCGAGATCGTGCACATTCCTTACAGCGAAGCGTATGAGGAAGGATTCGAGGACATGCCGCGCCGCGTCCCGGATACTTCGAAGATCCACGCGCTGATCGGATTCCGGCCGGAGACGACGCTGAACAGCATCCTGAAGAGCGTCATCGCGTACCACTCGGGCAGACAAAGTAGCTGATGGAACCGTGGGCTCGATCCACATGGGCTCGCTAGCGGTACCGCTTTGAATCGAATAACATAGCGTCCACACCGAGGATCGTTCAAGGTTGCCGCGTAAGACATGGCTTTGCCGCGCATGCAGCTTCAGGCGAATTTTTCGGTTGCGAGGGCACGTTGATCAGCCTTCACCGGCAGTGAAAACCTCGTTATCGGCGGAGATACCTTGGCCAGAAATCGTCCCAACCAGCAGAAAAAGCTCTCGTTCCGCAGGAAGCTGTTATTCAGCTGCGTCCTCGGCGTTTTCTTCCTCCTCGCGGCAGTGGGCGGAGTGCTCGTCTTCGATCTTTATCTGCACCACAAATTCGCCGCGGCCACGGTGAACTACCGTGGATACCGTGGCAAAATCGTCGGCCCGAAGCAGCCAAACGAACTGCGGCTGGTCGTCCTCGGCGGAAGTACGGCGTATGGATACGGACTTCTTCCGGACGAGTCCTTTCCGGCTCTCCTCGAGAAGCAACTGCGCGCTCAAACAGGAAGTCCGGTCACGGTGGTCAACCTGGCGTACAACAATCAGGGAGCCTATTCGTTTCTCCCGACTCTGCAGGATTACGAATATCTGAAGTATGACGGCGTCATCTTGTACGAAGGCTACAACGATCTCGATCCGAACCTATCGTCCTTCCGGCGCGACTCTCCGGTCTTTACCACGTTCGGCTACTATCCAGTCTTTCCGGCCGTATTTTCGGAAAAACTGAAAATTCTGCGCCACGGAACTCTCGATGACGCTAAGAATACGAAAACCGTCTTCAAACCCACGCTTGCCGACAGAGCGAAGGCCGGCGCGCTCGAAGGGGCGCTGAAAGTGACTTCGTCGCTGGATCATCAACTCCGCGACACATCACAAATCGTCGGCGTTCATTCGCCCTATTGCTCCGACAAGTGGGCTTTTTACTGCAACAATGTAGACGCCGCGCTGAACTACGCGGTTGCACATCACAAGCCGGTAATCGTCGTCGGACAGCCATACATAGCGCCGCGTCACCGGGAGCAGCAGAGCGAGCTGGCATCGATGATCCAAAAGAAGTACCCCGGCTCCGCCAGCGTTCGTTATGTGAATCTGGGAGATGCCGTCAATCTTCACGATCCCGCGCTCGCCTATGACGGCATGCATCTGCTTCCTGCCGGCAACCAGATCATCGCCAGCCGGTTAGCCGGACCCGTGCTGTCTGAATTCAAACAGCAGAGATCCCCGGCCCGATGAATATCCTGGGAATCTCAGCCTATTACCACGACAGTGCCGCCACCATCGTCCGCGACGGCGAGATACTGGCGGCGGCGCAGGAAGAACGTTTCACCCGGAAGCGCCATGACAGCCGGTTTCCGAAGCATGCCATTCAATATTGCCTCGACGCGGCCGGCGTCACACTCGCCGACATCGATTTCATCACGTTCTATGACAAGCCGCTCCTGAAATTCGAACGTCTCGTCGAAACGTATCTCGCCTTCGCACCCAAGGGCTTCCGCTCGTTTGTAATGGCCATGCCGATATGGCTGAAGGACAAGCTGTACCTCAAAGACACACTGCGCCGCGAACTCAGCGAACTGTCGAGACTTACCAAAAAGCAATTGCCGAAGCTCCTGTTTACGGAACATCATCAGGCGCACGCGGCCTCCGCATTCTTCCCGAGCCCTTTCGATAAGGCCGCTGTAATGTGCCTCGACGGTGTGGGAGAGTGGGCGACGACGACTGTCTGGAAGGGCGAAGGAAATCGGGTGATCCCGGTATGGGAAATCGATTTTCCGCATTCCATAGGCCTTCTTTACTCAGCGTTCACCTACTACACGGGGTTCAAAGTAAATTCCGGCGAATATAAGCTCATGGGCCTCGCGCCGTACGGCGAACCGAAATATGTGCAATTGATTCTCGATAACCTGATCAACATCAAAGAGGATGGCACCTTTCGTCTGAACATGACGTATTTCAACTACACGACAGGGCTGACCATGACGAACGCCAAGTTCGACGCCCTGTTCGATGGCCCGCCGCGCCAGCCGGAAAGTCCGGTGACACAGAAGGACATGGACATTGCCCGTTCCATCCAGATCGTGACCGAGGAAGTCGTTCTGCGGCTTGCGCGCACAGTGCACGCGGAGCTGGGGGTCGAGAATCTTTGTCTCGCGGGCGGCGTGGCCCTCAATTGCGTCGCCAATGGCCGCATCCTCCGCGAGGGTCCTTTCAAGAACATCTGGATTCAGCCCGCTGCCGGCGATGCCGGCGGCTCCCTCGGCGCCGCGCTGGCCACATGGTACGAGTACCTCGGCAATGATCGAGACGTAAGCCGCGATGCGATGGCCTATTCGATCGACAGCGGCCGGGGAACGAAGCTCGACTATATGAAGGGTTCATACCTCGGCCCGCATTTCGAGGCGAACTCGATCCAGGAATCGCTCGACGCGTTCGGTGCCGTCTACGAGCGTTTCGACGACAACGACCTCTTCTCCTCGGTCGCCGCGCTCCTCGCCTCCGACAACGTCATCGGCTGGTTCGCGGGCCGGATGGAGTTCGGCCCCCGGGCCCTCGGCTCGCGCTCGATCATCGGTGATGCACGCAGTCCCCGCATGCAGTCGATAATGAATCTGAAGATCAAATACCGCGAATCTTTCCGCCCATTCGCACCGGTCGTGCTCGCCGAGGACGTCGACCGGTATTTTGATCTCGACAGTCCCAGCCCGTACATGCTGGTCGTTGCCAACGTCAAAGAGGAACTTCGGGTGGCGATGACCGCGGAGCAGGAACAACTATTCGGAATCGAAAAGCTGAACGTGCCTCGCTCAACCATCCCGGCGGTAACGCATGTCGATTACTCGGCGCGCGTACAGACAGTACATTCGAGCACGAATCCGCGGTTTCACCGCCTCATGCAGGAATTTAAGGAGCGGACCGGCTGCTCTGTTTTGGTCAACACATCATTCAATGTTCGCGGGGAGCCGATCGTGTGCACCGTCGAAGACGCCTATCGATGCTTCATGCGGACGGAGATGGATTACCTCGTGGTCGAGAACTACGTTCTCGCAAAGCGGGAACAGCCGAGCTGGTCCGAAAAAACCGATTGGAAGAAAGAATTTGAGTTGGATTGATTAAGGGACGCTGAATGACGTACGCAGAGAATGTAACGACGATGCCGGTCTCGGCGAAAACCCTTCGGGAGTTTGGTCTGCTGATGGCGGGCATGATCGCGGGCATCTTTGGCGTTCTGATGCCACTCCTGAAAAAACGCGCCATTCCCTTGACGCCGTGGGCCATCGCTCTGGTGTTCGCGATTCTCGCACTCGCCTGGCCTGCCACTCTTTCCCTCGTCTATCGCTACTGGATGCGGTTCGGAGCTCTCCTCGGGGCCGTCAACAGCAAGATCATTCTTACGATCATGTTCTGGATCTTCATTACGCCGCTCGCGCTGCTCTGCAGGGCAGTCGGCCGCGACATCCTGCGCCTGAAAGACAGCGGGCCGGAAGAAACGACTTACCGAATCGCGATCGCGACCCCGTCCGATCCAAAACAAATGGAGAGGCCATTCTGATGTTCGAGCTCATCGCTGACTTCTGGGACTTCGTCATTTCGCGAAAGAAACTGTTGCTCGTACCGGTGTTCCTCGTCCTTCTGCTCCTGGGAATCCTGCTCATCGTCAGTCAGACTTCGGCGCTGGCACCGTTCATCTACTCGCTGTTCTAAGGACAGGGAAGTGACGGCCTGCTCCAAGCGGTCGTGGCATTTGCGCCTGCCGCAAAATGCCTGCGAGCTCTGCCACGAGATGCAATTGTAGGTTTGCGTTCAGCCGTCACATCGAATAACTTACGGGTTCCGAACATGATGGAGCACTCTTTCGGCGTCGCCGCGATAAGGACAGCCCTCTCCGGGCTTGCGGTGTGCGCCGTGATGACACCGTTTGTTCGCGCGCTGGCGCGCCGCTTTGGCGCCGTGGCCATGCCGCGTAACGACCGTTGGCACCGCAGACCGACCGCGATGATGGGCGGCATCGCCATCTTCATCGCGGTCATGGCCACGCTGCCCTGGCTTGTGCAGCTGTCCACCGAGGTGTGGGTGGTGCTCGGCGCGAGCACGCTGCTCTTCGCGGTCGGACTGATCGACGACTTCCTCAAGATCAAGCCGTATCAGAAACTGATCGGCCAGCTCATCGGCGTCGCGCTGGTCATGTATTTCGGCTTGGTGCTGCCGTGGACCAATTCCGCGGCGATCAACATGATGATCACGCTGGTCTGGCTGATCGGCATCACCAACGCCGTGAACATGCTCGACAACATGGACGGCCTCTCGGTGGGAATCGCCGCGATCGCCGCCATCTTCCTCGGCATCAACTTCGCGATCAACGGGCAGTTCAACGAGGCGCTGATGCTGGCCGGATTCGCCGGCGCGCTGCTCGGCTTCCTGATCTACAACCACAGCCCGGCCTCGATTTTCATGGGCGACTGCGGCTCGATGTTCGTCGGCTTTTTTCTGGCCACGACGGCGCTCATGAGCCGCGGCGGTGGCGGCGGGCGGTCGCGCAGCATCGTGGCGGTGCTCGCGGTGCCTGTGCTCGTGCTCCTCGTGCCGATCTTCGACACGACCTTCGTGACGTTGATGCGCAAGATGGCCGGACGGGCAGCATCGCAGGGCGGCCGCGATCACACGTCGCATCGTCTGGTCGCTCTCGGCCTCAGCGAGAAGCACGCGGTCTGGATGCTCTATTCGTTGGCAGTCAGTGGCGGCGTTCTGGCGCTCATCGTGCGGCATGCGACGATGGATGTGAGCATCGTCTCGATCGCTACCTTCACGATCGTCCTCACGTTCCTCGGCATCCACCTCGGCCGCGTGCGCGTCTACGACGAAACGGAACTGGCCGCGGCGCGCGAAAAGCCGCTCGTGTCATTCCTGCTCGACCTCTCCTACAAGCGCCGCATCTTCGAGGTCATCCTCGACGTCATCCTGATCTCTCTCGCCTACTACCTCGCCTACGCGGTGAAGTTCGGCCCGGTCAGGGACTCAGGCGACTGGCAGCTCTTCATCAAGACCCTGCCGGTGGTTGTCGTCGTGAAGCTGGCCATGTTTCTCGCCAGCGGCATCTACCGCGGGCTGTGGCGTTACGCCAGCCTGGCCAGCGTCGTCGACTTTGCACGCGCTACGATCGTCAGCACGATCGCCGTGATGTTGACGATCGTCATCGCCTTTCGCTTCGACGGTTTCTCGCGGACCGTCTTCGCCGTCGATGCGGTCCTGATGATGATGATGCTGACCGGCAGCCGCTTCGCCTTCCGCATCCTGCGCCGCGTCTTTCCCGTAAATCACGGCGAAAGCTGCCGCCGCGTGCTGATCTACGGCGCGGGCGACGGCGGCGAGCTGGTTTACCGCGAGCTGCGCAACAACCCGGAGTTGCACGCCGTACCCGTCGCGTTCGTCGATGACGATCCGGCCAAGAACGGGCGGCTCATCCACGGACTGCGCGTCTACTCGACGGCCACTCCGCTCGAGGAAACGTGCCGCCGGCTGCAGATCGAGCAGGTGCTGATCTCGACTACGAAGCTCTCCACCGAGCGGCTCACCGACATCGTCGGCCGCTGCGCCGCCCTCGGCATCCTCGTCTCGCGCGCCGGCATGAGCTTCGAACCGCTGGCACCGTCCGACTTCGGTTGGGTTCTCGCTACCGACGGCACTCCGGCGTCGATGGCGGGCGTGCCGCTGGTGGCGCCGCGCGGAAACCTCGTACATCCCACGCGTCCGGTGGCGACCGACCACTAACTCCGAACCCGTTTTGACCTCACTCACGGGCGCGCGTATCGTGTCGCCCGCATTTTCAAAACCGTTCCTATGGCTGACATCACCAACGCGCTCACGATCGACTTCGAGGACTGGTACCAGGGCCTCGAGATCCCGCACTCCGAATGGGGCCGATTCGACGACCGCATCGTCCAGGTCGGCCGGCGGTTGCTGGACATCCTCGACCGCGCCAGGGTCAAGGCCACCTTCTTCATCCTCGGTTTCGTCGCGGAGAAGCATCCCGAGATCGTTCGCGAGATCGCCGCGGCCGGCCACGAGCTGGCCACGCACGGCTACTCGCACACGCTGATCTACACACAAACGCCGGAAGTCTTCCGCGAAGAGCTGAAGCGCGCACTCGGAGCCGTGGAGCAGGCGGCGGGCGTGAAAGTCCTCGGCCATCGCGCGCCGTTCTTTTCGATCACGAAACAATCGCTCTGGGCGCTGGACATCCTCGGCGAGCTGGGCGTCCGCTACGACACCAGCATCTTTCCGGTGATGAACTACCGCTACGGAATCGAGGACGCGCCGCGCTGGCCGTACGACATCGACGCAAACGGACATGCGCTGCGCGAGTTCCCCATCTCCACCTGGCGCATCCTCGGCAAGAACATTCCGATCGCCGGAGGCGCCTACTTCCGCATCTTTCCCTACGCGATCACGCGCGCGGGATTCCGCAGCATCAACCGCGGCGGCAAACCGGCCGTCTTCTACCTGCATCCGTGGGAGATCGATCCGGACCATCCGCGCATCGACCTGCCGCGCCGCATCGCGGCCACGCACTATTTCAATCTCAAAGCGACGGAAGGACGGCTCGTGCGGCTGCTCCACGATTTCCGTTTCGCTCCCATGAAGGAGATCGTCAATGTCAGCTGAACAGTCTGTCGACGAGAAGGTTGCGCACCATTTTCATCTAGACGCGCAGCGCTTCGACGCCATCTATAACGATAAGAAGGGTCCGATCGCGCGCTTCATCGACAACGTCTGGCGCGGCGTGGTCCGGCGCCGCCTCGATCTGACCATCGAGAGGCTCGCGCCGCTGGCCGGCAAGTCGGTGCTCGACGTCGGCTGCGGCTCCGGCCGGTTCTGTTTCGCCTACGCGCAGCACGGCGCCTCGCACGTCCTCGGCGTCGACTTCGCGGAAGCGATGATCGACATCGCGCGCAAGTACGCGGACGAGTTGCACGTGGCCGACCGATGCGAGTTCCGCGTCGGCCGCTTCCCCGACGCCGTTCCTGAATCCGGCTTCGACGCATCGACCGCGCTCGGCTTCTTCGACTACATCGAGGACCCTGTGAGCATCATGAAAGCGATGCGCGAAAAGACCACGCAGACGATGGTGATGAGTTTCCCCAAGGCCATCGAGTGGCGCGTGCCGATCCGCCGCGTGCGCTTCGTGCTCAAAGGATGTCCTCTGTTTCTCTACACACGGAAACGTGTGGAGTCGATCCTCAAGAGCGCCGGAATCGACAAGTACGACTGGATCAATCTCGATCGCGATTACTTCGTCGTCGCCCACCTGAGCTGATGCCCGAGACCCGGCCTCTTCGCGTCCTGCACATCATCACGCGCCTCATCGTCGGCGGCGCGCAGGAAAACACGCTGCTGACCTGCGAAGGTCTGGCGGCGATGCCGGAGTACGAAGTCACGCTGGCCAGCGGCATCGACCGGGGGCCGGAAGGCGATCTCCTCGCGCGCGCTGAGAAGTCGGTGAATCTCATACTCGTGCCGGAGCTCGGACGCGCGATCAGTCCCATCGCCGACATACGCGCGTTGTGGAAGCTTTACCGCCTGATCCGGCGCGGGCGCTATCACATCGTCCACACGCACTCCTCGAAAGCCGGCGTCCTCGGGCGCATCGCCGCGAAACTGGCCGGCACGCCGCTGATCGTGCACACGCTGCACAGTCTCGTCTTCCACGAATACCAGCCGTGGATCGTCAATCGCACATGGTGGCTGGTGAAGAAAATCTGCGCGCCGATGACCGATCACTTTCTGTCCGTCTCGTCTGTCATCGTTAAGAAAGCGGTGGCGGCGGGCGTCGACGAGCCCGGGAAATTCACGACCGTCTACAGCGGCATGGAGCTGGACTGGTTCCTGAATTCGAAGGCGGACGGCGCGGCCGTGCGGCGCGAGTTCGGCATCCCCGCGGACGCGCCGGTGGTCGGCAAGATCGCCCGTCTTTTTCCGCTCAAAGGCCACGACGAGTTGATGGATGCGGCGCCGGAGATCGTGCGGCGTGTGCCGAACGTCCGCTTTTTCCTGATCGGCGACGGCATCCTCTACGACCATCTGCGCGAGCGCGCCCGCGCCGCCGGCATCCTCGACAACTTCGTTTTCGCGGGCTTGATCCAGCGCGAGCGCATCCCGGAGATGCTCGCGGCCATGGACGTCGTCGTCCACACCTCGCTGCGCGAAGGGCTCGCGCGCGTGCTGCCGCAGGCGCTGGCCATGGGCAAGCCATGCGTCAGTTTCGATATCGACGGCGCGCCGGAAGTCGTGCTGGACGGACAGACCGGCTACCTCGTGCGCGCCTACGACTACGAGACACTGGCCGACCGCATCTCCACGTTGCTGGCCGATCCCGAGTTGCGCGCGGCGATGGGCGCGAACGGCCGCCGCCACGTCGATCCCGCCTGGCGCGCCGAAACGATGGTGGCCGGCACCGCCGCCGTCTATCGCATGCTCGCCGAGAAATACCGCGACCGCCTGGAAGCCTTCGACGCCGGCGCTACGATTTCCGTCCCACCGCGCACCAGAACGGCGCGCGCGGACTGAAGACGGAGCCGCGCGCTACGGCGCCGCCTTCTCCATCACGTAGCGGATCTCGTAGCACGGGAAGATGTAGCAGAGGTTCTCCTCGTACAGCTCCTGGAGATATCTGCACGAGTTGAAGACGAATCCGACGAGCCGCTTGAGACCGTGGCGCGCGTAGAACGGCGGCGTCGACTTGAAGATCAGGTCTACCTTCACCAGCCGCAGGTTCGCGCGGCGGACGTATCCCGGAACCTGCCGCCGGAAGAGACCGTCCTGCGCCAGATACGAAAACGTGTAGAGGCCAAAGCGGTGCGTGTGCGTCGGATCGGAAGAGAAATACGGGTGGGCGAAATGCGGCACGATCACTTCGAGCCGTCCGCCCTCGCGCACCACGCGCACCATCTCGTCGAGAAACGCACCGACGTCGGACACGTGCTCGAGGAAGTGGCTGGAGGTGATGAAGTCGGCCGCGCCGGAAGGAAACGCGCGAAGCGCCTCCATGGCGTCGCCGACGATGTCCACACCGTCGTAGGCAATGGCATCGACGCCGATGGAGCGCGGGTAGCGCTTGCGCGGGCCGCAGCCCAACTCCACGGTCAGCGGCGAGTGCTGGCCGAGGTTCGAAAGGACGAGGCCTTTGTCGATCAGCGGCATGGGTCGATTATGAACCGCCGCTCGCGTCGGGCTGAAGCGGATCCGGCGCCGCGTGCGTCTCGGTCGTCACGACCAGCAGCAGGCAGAGCCCGATGAAGATCATGCCGCGGTGCCGGAAGAGCGTGCCGAAGTTGCTGATCGTGTACGCCAGCAGAACCGTGATGCCGGCGGTGGTCATCACCACCAGCCAGAACGAAGGGTTGCGCCACGCGCCGCGCGCCAGGCCGCGGAAGACGTAGTAGAGGACCACGATCAAAAGGGCGTCGAAGACCAGTGTGTCCGTCTCCACGATCGCCCACAGACCCTGGCCTCCGCCGACGTGAATCAGTCCGAGCCGCTCCGCGATGAAATGCGGGACGATCACTGCCGTCAGTCCGGCCGTGAGGCGAGAGAACGTGGACTGCGGGAGAACGTCGTTCCGCGGTAGCGCGGCGGCGGGTTTCGAAGCGGCCATGGGCTTCCGCGCGGCAAAGACGACGGGGTTCTGGACAGGTTTCGCGGCCGGTTTCGCGGAAGGTTGCGGATGCGACACGGTCGGAGTTGCAGCTATGCGTTTCGATATGGCCTTGACGGGCGACGGCGAAACCGCGTGTACGACCGGCGTCGCGGCAGCCGGAGCCGGGTTCGCGGTCACCGGCGTCGCAGGAGCGGGCTCGCGGCGTACCGTTTCCTCCGGCGCCGCGGACGGTTGGAGCGGTTCATTGGACGCGGCGCTCGTGTGCTCCTGAGGATGGGGCGTCGGCTCAGCAACGGCGGTCTGCTCTCCGCTCGACATCGGATCCGGCAATGCGGGTGACGGCGGCGACGGCTGAACATTCGCCTCCTGAACGGGGAGCGAAGCGACGATCAGCGCCGGCGACGGTTCGGCGGTCCGTTGGTGCGGCGGCTCGTGAACAATCCGCACCGGCTCCTTCCCGGGCGGCGCGGCATGATCGAGTCTCTGCAGAGCATTTCCGGCGGCGATCATCGAATTGCCGCGCGCGTTGTCGAATCCGCGCCGCGAATTCATCACCATCTTCGTCAGAGACGGAGTCGACCGTCGCGCCGGTCCGCCGAAGTGAATGAGAAGCTGCGGCGGAACATACGGCCTGGCTACGAAAACGATCACCTGTGAGAGCGCCAGAAAGAGCGCGGTGTTCGTCACGGCGGCAGCCACGCGGCGGTTGCTGCGCCATGCGGCGATCGCAAAGTACGGCACCGAGGCCAACCAGAACAGCAAGCCGAAATACCAGCGGATGCCGACCACTGCATAGAGCACGATCAGCATCAACAGCAGCGGCGGAAGGAAACGCGCCGCCGAGGGGCGGCCGAGCCACGCCTCCTGCCACATCGTGCAAGCGGCCACGAACGCGGCCACTGCGAAGATGAAGAACGGATCCTTGAGCGGTTGCACGGACCAGATGATCACCGCCGGCGCGAAGCTGAGCGCCGCGATGGCGATGACGGCCGGCCTGGCCAAACCTCCTTCTTCCCGGCGCCCGAGGCGCAGGATCGCCGCGCACGCGCCGAGGTAGGCGAAGAGGTTCAACAGCGCGCCAACCGACGCGGCGCCGCCGAAGAGGAGCTGAAAGATGGCCAGGATCTGCAGGAAAACCGGAGAGGGCAGGGCCTTGTCGACGAATGCCACGGCGGTCACGCCGTGTGCGAGAAGGTCACTTGCGTATCTGAAATACACGCGGCCGTCGATGGCCAGCGTCCAGAAACCGTCGCCATCCTGAAGCGAGCGCGCGATTGGCAAATGCAGATAGGAAATCCAGAACATCGCCTGCGCAATGAATGCGCGGATGGTCACCCCGGCGCCGATCAGAACTCCGGCCCGTGCGTCGATCGTTGTGAGACGCCGCCACGCCTTCCATAGCAACCATCCCGCACCGCACGTGAAGACGAGTTGGATCAGCACAGCGATCAGGGAAGAGACCATCGGCAGTCGAGTCTAGTCGTGTGACGGTATCAACGCATCATTACGTCAAGGTCTGTATCGACCGGCTGCTTTGACGGCGGAGAATATGTGGAAGTAGGCATCTTACCAGAGTGCAAATTGGCGGCCCTGCGGATTGCACGAAACGCAACGAACCCGAAGATCGCCGCCGAGGTCGCTTCGGCGGCGGCAAGCGCACCGACCAGTCCCCACAACCCAAACCAGCGGATGAGAATGTATTGATAGACCAAAGCGAAAGTAACGGTCAGGAAAGAAAGGCGCGCCGTCACTTTCTCATAACGCATCGCCTGCAGCAGTACGCCCGCGAGGGTCGTTGCAACGGTGATGTACGCGATGGCCGCATACGCGATGACGAGCGACATCGATTGCGGCGGGATGTGCAGTAGCGCGGCAACGCGATCGCGAGCGATGAACAGCGCGCCGGCCGCCAACGTGAGCGCGGCGATGGACCCGGCGGCCGACGCGGCGAGTACGGTGCGCAGCCGCGAGCGGTCGCCGCGGGCGGCGGCCGTGGTCATGGCTGGATAGTTCAGCAGCGCGATCGAGACCGGGAAAAGGAGCAGGATGTTCTGCATCGCGGAAGCGGCGCCGACCAGACCGAGGTCCTGCCGCCGGAAGTGTTCGATCATGAATACGGAAAGACGCGAATAAATCACGGCCAGAATCGCCTGAATGCTGAATGGCCACAACGCAGCGGCGGTCGGGATGAAGTGGCGGAATGCAACCGGGTAAAGATCGCGGCGTCCGCGCATCATCACGGCCGCCTCGGCGGCGCGTCCGATCACGTAGGCGAGGATGATTCCGTGCGGTCCTGGCGCGAGCGATTCGCCGGCAAACGCGAGGAGGGCGAACAGTGCCAGGCCGATGACGACGGCGCTGGCGATTCCGCCAATCTCGCGCGTCACGATCCGGTCGCTCACCCCGTTCATGCTGTAGATCGTGATGGGGCAGAGCAGCGCGAGCTCGAGCGCGAACCGCGTCGACTCCGGCGGCAGATAGTGCGCGATCGCAAGCAGCCACGTGACCAGCAGGAATGCCGCGGTGATGGTCAGCCGGAGCGCGTTCGCCGTGGCAGCCGCCGTGGGCGGCGCGCCGGGCGTCATTCGCACGAGCGCAAGCTCGCGAGGCAGCCAACGCGTGCAGCCCCAGTCAGTGATCATGAGGCCGACCGCGACATACGAGGCGGCGAACGTGTACGCGCCCAGTGACGCCAATCCCCATCGATGCGCGATATAGAGACCGATGAGAATCGGCATCCCACCCGCGAGACCGCGGAATGCGACGATCGGAAAGACGTGAAGGAAACGCGTGAGCCGGCGCGGCGGCGCTGCTGTATCGCTCACGCGCTGGCCCCGGCAGGGGCGAGACGAACGCGGGCGGCAGCGAGCAGAAACGTCGACAGCGCAACGACTTGCACGGGCTCCCGGTCTGATGCTTCATGCACGGCGCGGACAACCCCATCGGCGCGAGTGCGATTCCTTGTACCGGTTTCCAATGTTGGCCGATTTCGCAATGATCAGGTTTGAGACACTTTTGTGTTCCACGTCACAGCGGTCGATGACATAATGACAGACATTCCGGCATCAACAACTCAACAAGGAGGCAGGAGTATGCAAACCACAAGGTTCCGTCTGGGCTTTTTTGCCCTCATTATCCTGGTCGCGGCATTCGCAGCGCAGGGCCAGGCAACTCGCACGTGGGTTTCGGGCGTCGGTGACGACGTCAACCCGTGCAGCCGCACGGCGCCGTGCAAGACATTCGCGGGCGCCATTTCCAAGACCGCTTCGGGCGGCATCATCGACGCGCTTGATCCAGGTGGGTTCGGCGCCGTCACGATCACGAAGCCGATCACGCTCGAAGGCAATGGAACGCTGGCCAGCGTCCTTTCGTCCGGCGTGAATGGCATCATCGTGAACATCACGTCCGGCACCAACCGCAACGTCATTCTGCGCAACCTGCTGATCGATGGCAGCGGCGTAACGATCGGCACGAACGGCGTCCGTTTCATCGCGGGCGACTCGCTGCTGGTCGAGGACTGTTACATCCACAATTACTCGACTACCGGCATCGATTTCGAGAATGACACCGGCATCGGCGTGTTGGCTGTCCGCCGCACTTCGATCGCGTCGACGACCGTCGGCATTCTGGTCAAGCCGCAGGCGGCCGCAACCGCTGCTCGCGCAGCAATCCAGGATACCCTCGTCACCAAGTGCACGACAGGCGTTCGGGCGGAAGACAAGAGCAATGTCCAAGTCGAGCGGAGCAGCATCTCCGGCAATGTCGACGGCGTCCTCTCGTTTGCCGCAGGTGGAACCGGGACCGTCGTGGTCGTGGTGAATACGCAGATTGTCGGCAACACGGGGGCCGGTCTCAAGACCTCGGGCGGCGCGTCTGCTCTGCGCCTCTCCGCATCGAGCGTCACCGGCAACGCGCTGGGCGTCGATCATGCCCTGGGTGGCGAGCTGTCGACCTACCTGAACAACGTGTTCACGGGCAATTCGTCGAACGGAACGTTCACAGGAAACACCACTCCAGGTCTGTCGTAAATCTCATCCCGGCAATTGAAAACGAAGCCGCTCCACGAACGTGGGGCGGCTTTTTCGCGTCCAGGTGTTTTTGTGCGCGCGCCGTTACTGGAAATAGCCGGTGACGTCGATCAACACGTGCACGTTGCCGGTGGAATTGAATACGGCAAGGTCAGTCGACGTCGTCCCGAGTCCGACGATCGCACCGTTGGCGAGAGACGGATCGTTTCCTGTGAAGCTGATCGTGGAGACGTTCGGACGGGAACCGCCCGTCGGCCAGAGCGTCAGAAAACTCGCGGTCGTGGGACTGACCACCGTCACGTTGATCGAGACTGCTGCCGCCGTCGCCGGCACACCGCACACGCCGCGGATCGCGAAGTTGCGTTGCTGCCCCGGCCCGATCGGGCTGGTGCCGCGCGTATCGACGGCGCGGCACGGTGTGATCGCAAAAAATGAATAGGGGCCGGTCTGTGCCCAAACGGCGCTCGCCGAAAGAGATACAACGATACTCATGAGAATGACCCGCGTGATCTGTTTCATTGGAAATACCCCTGAATGTCGATGAGGATGTCCAGCGGCGAAGAGCTGGCGTTGTAGATGTTCAGCGTACCGTCGGCGCCGAGGGAGACGCGGGCGTTGTTTGCGAGGAAACGGCCGGCCACGAAGTTGATCGTGCTCACGTTCGGCCGGTTGACGATTG
>Ga0233356_1000058_pt1 | contig 38420 bp, 33 predicted proteins | sample GEONSFMMS_FD_180700 | JGI IMG/M metagenome (GOLD analysis project Ga0233356, IMG submission 180700) | Soil microbial communities from Shasta-Trinity National Forest, California, United States - GEON-SFM-MS | ecosystem: Environmental > Terrestrial > Soil > Temperate forest > Bulk soil | place...
CGGCAGGCCGTCGACGACCGCGATGCGATCATCCGCATCCACCTCGCGCGACGCGATTGACACCGCCCGCTCATTCACGAGCACGCGCCGCGCCGCGATCAACTCGCGCGCCTTGCGCCGTGAGATGCCGGGGTTCCTCGCCGCGATAGCCTGATCGAGCCGCATTTGCTTATTCTTGCCCGAATCACGCAGGAGGACAGCGATGAAACGAATGGCCGTCACAGGCTTTCTCATCTGGGCCGTCGCCACGATCGCGCTGCGCCTGGCCGGTCAGTACGTCTTCCGCGGCGGGTCGACCATTCCGCTGCTGATCGTCACGCTCCCGGTCATGATCGCGGTTGCCATTGTCGTGCTGCGCCGCTACAGCGTCCGCGAACAGCGCGCCCTCGCCGCAATCGCCCTCGTTGCACCCGGAATGCTCCTCGACACCATCAGCGCAATCTGGTTCCCGCTCATCTTCCCGAACATCCGCCCCGAGGCCGCCGGCGCCTTCGGCGGATGGCTGCTCTTCTGCAATGTGGTTGTGCTGTTGACGGCGGTTCTGTTCCGACCAGCGTCCGCCTAAAAACAAAAGGCACAGCGCGGACGCTGTGCCTTTGTTTGAACGCTGGACATAACTTACTTCGCTGCGACCCGTGCCAGCTTCGCGACTGCGGCTTCGCCGCCTTCGATCACCGTCAGCTCCGGCGTGCCGATGCCGAGGGCGCGGCGGACTCGGGCTTCGATCTCGCTGGAGAGATCGGGGTTCTCCTTGATGAACAGCTTGGCGTTCTCGCGGCCCTGGCCCAGGCGCATGTCGCCGTAGGAGAACCAGGAGCCGGACTTTTCGATGATCTTGTTCTCGATGCCGATGTCGATCAGCTCGCCGGTCTTGGAGATGCCCTCGCCGTAGCCTACGTCGAACTCGGCATGGCGGAAGGGCGCAGCGCACTTGTTCTTCACGACCTTGACCTTCACGCGCGAGCCGACCACTTCCTCGCCGTCCTTGATCTGATTGGTGCGGCGGATGTCGATGCGGATCGATGAGTAGAACTTGAGCGCGCGGCCACCGGTGGTGGTTTCCGGGTTGCCGAACATCACACCAATTTTTTCACGAATCTGGTTGATGAAAATCAGTGACGTTTTAGACTTCGAAACGATAGCTGTTAATTTGCGCAGAGCTTGAGACATTAAACGGGCGTGTAATCCCATATGAGAATCGCCCATCTCGCCTTCGAGCTCCGCGCGTGGCACGAGCGCGGCGACGGAGTCGATGACGATCACGTCGATCGCTCCCGACCGCACCAGCACCTCGGCGATCTCCAGCGCCTGCTCGCCGCTGTCCGGCTGCGACACCAGCAGGTTATCGATGTCGACGCCGAGCTTCTTGGCGTATTCGGCGTCGAGCGCGTGCTCAGCGTCGATGAATGCCGCCAGTCCGCCGGCTTTCTGCGCCTCGGCGATTACGTGGAGGGAGAGGGTGGTTTTACCCGACGATTCCGGGCCGAAGATTTCGATGATGCGGCCGCGCGGCACGCCACCGACGCCGAGCGCCGCGTCGACACCGATCGATCCGGTAGAGATCGCGCTGATCGGCACGAACTCCTTCGCGCCGAGGCGCATGATCGAGCCTTTGCCGAACTGCCGCTCGATCTGCGTCAGCGCCGTTTCCGCTGCCTTGAGTTTGTCTGCTGGAACTGTGGCCATTGCTACTCCTTCGATGATTCGAGTGGGTGGATAGAAAGGTAGTGACGGATCCTCGGATCGGCGGGCATTCGCGTGGTGGAGCGAGTGTACGCCGTGATTTTTTCGGACGTCAAGAAACTCTACTAATGGTGGGATTTTAGGGGGTTTAGCTCGTCAGAACGAACTCCTCGGGCTCGAACTCCCATTTGTCGATGTCGGGATCCCAGGAGTCCCACGGAACGATCGCGGCCATCCGATCGCGCAGCCCGGGCGGAATGACCTCGGGGACGATGAAGGCTTTCTGGCGCCGAAGCTTGTACGGATTGCGGAACTCGAAGCCGAGGACGCCGAGGATGTAGCGGGCGATGTACCAGGTGGCTTGCGGGTTCCAGCCGTGCGCGATCTTGACGACGACGCCGAGGCCTTCGGGATATTCGGGATGTTCGATGGCGAGGCCGAGGAGGCCGTCGGCGCCTTCTTTGGCGAGAACGCGTCCGTGACAGGCTTTGAGGACGGTGGAGTCGAGACGGTTGAAGCCGCCGATGAGGTCGGGATGCTCGACCATCGCCTGCCAGATCCAATCGTTATCCTTTTCGGTGACTAAATTAGCGAACAGTTTAGCGAGATCGGTTACCGTCATCGAAACAGTGGGCAGGCCGCAGCCGTCCTTGGCGATTACCCCTTGCTTCCAGTCGCCGCCGAGCGCGTGGCGGATGTAGGCGAGGTAGTCCTGGAAAAACGGATGGTGCGGCCAAACGTAGCCGACGCGCGACCAGCCTTTGAGTTTGCAGCCGCGGAGGATGGCGGCATGCTCGCCGGAGCAGCAGTGGTACCAGCGGCGCGGACGGCGCACCTGCCGGCCGAACTGGACGAGCGGGACGTCGAGCGGCGCCTGCATGAGGCCCCATTCGCCTTGCAGCAGGATCGAGCGCGCCACGCGAACGTGCTCGGTGTCGCCGTTGTGCGAAGCGACGGAGATCGCTTTCTGCTCGCCGGTCAACGCACGGGCGAACTCGCGCGTGAAGACTTTCATCATGATCGGTTTGACCATCGAGCGTCCGTAGACCTCGACGTTGCCGCCGAACGAGTAGATGACGTTGCGGCCGGAGACCCAGGAGACGGCCCCGTGGATGGTGTTCTCGGCCACGCCGTTGCGCCGGTATTCGACGAGCGGCTGCCAGTTCGGCATGGCCCGCGCGAAGTTCACGGGCAGGTTTTCGTTGAAGGGCACGGCGCGATTATAGGGAGTGCGGAGGCGCGTGAAGCGATCTCGTTGCCGTGGACCGACACGTGCGTTCAAACCTTCGTACTTGCCAAACAACGTGATGAGTTATATACATATCGCTTATATTCGCCAATCCTACAAAATCCGGGAGGCTGCGTATGCTCTATCGTGCGCTACTGTTATTAGCTCTGGTCAGCGCTCGCGCAGGCGTCGCTGAGGTATTGCCTCCTGCCAGCACAAATAACTTATGGTACCGAAATACCGATGGTGACACCGTCATCGTCTTCGTGCACGGCTTCCTCTCCGACAGTCGCGCCTGTTGGCTCTCAGAAGATTCCAGGACCTATTGGCCTCAGCTGATAAGCACTGATCCGCAGTTCGCCGGCGTTGCAATCTTTTTGGGCGGATACTATACGGAACAGGATAGTGCTGACTATGGCGTGCGTCACGCGGCAGACGAATTGATGTCAGCCCTAAAGCGCCGAGACAATCTGCGTAAGAATGTACTAGACAAGAAAAACGTCATCTTCATTTGCCATAGCCTCGGTGGCGTAGTCGCGAGGTACATGATCGAAAAAAACTTCACCGACTTCGCTGACAAGAATGTGGGGTTGATATTGATTGCTTCACCATCATACGGCTCCGAAGAAGCAAATCGCTTGGCTTGGCTTGCCCAGCTATTTGGCAACCAGCTCGGAAAAGACCTCAAATGGGGTAATGAAACGCTAAAGGATCTTGATTCGCGGTTCAAAGATCTTATTTACCAACGACGGCTAAAAAACCTTGTCGGCGTTGAGGCCTACGAGAATCACTTCATCATTCACCGCCGTTGGTGGTTATCGGATATTTCGCGCGTGGTCACGGAAGACTCCGCCGGCAGATATTTCGGTGCACCGAAACTTCTGCGCAACACGGACCACTTTACCTGCGTCAAACCCACATCGCGATCACATCCCACATATGAGTTGTTGATTGACTTTTACCAGCAACAATATCTGCCTCTGCTCGCGCGCGCCGTGGGCTCCGTCCCGGCGTCGCCGGGGCCTGTCTACGAGCGGCAGTGGACACGCAGAGACAATCACGACCGGGAGTTTTCCGAAATAGTCACCCAAGTCTCGACGATTCAGTTGCAGAACGCCTATCAACTTGCGACTGGAACCTACAGGCTTACGAATCCAGAAGGCCGAATTTACCGCGTTGATTTTGCGCACAATGGGGAAGCATGCGCCACGAACACCAACCCCGACGGCGGGCTTGGTGGCAAGGTCTTGATTTCCGGCGACGGAAAGAGCTTCGCATGGTTCCGCCGCTGGGCTGGCGGACCTTGTACCGAGATATATACGATGTTTTATGAGGTGCAGCGTACTTTGTGCGTCAGTAACTGTCGATAGCGGCGCCAGGCTTTGTGCGTTTAGCGGACGGCGCGGTATTCCTTCGCCCGATCCTCTGATTTGTGACGGGACGATCGGCGCGCGCCTTCCGTCCTCCACCATCCCACATCCCGATCCTGTACGATCTCATGCATGGAGCTCGACATCTTCTTCTCCATCTCGCAGACCGAGGTCGATGGGTACATGCCGTCGGAGCGGGTCATGTTCGAGAACTTCTTCGAGCAGGTGGTGCTTGCGGACCGGCTTGGATTCGGGACGGCGTGGGTGGCGGAGAGCCATCTGTCGACCGAGGTTCAGAAGATGAATCCGGGAGCGGTGATCCCGCACTTTGTCGGGGAGATCGGGTTGAACACCGACATCCTGCAGCTCGCGCATCGCATCTTCGCCCGGACGACGCAGATCGGCGTCGGATCGGCCATCATGAACATCCTCTGCAACGGCGGGCCGATCGCGGCGGCAGAGCGGGTGCGGACGTTTCTGGCGCTGCACGGACTCGACCCCGAGGAGCGGCGGCTGCTGACGGTCGGCTTTGCGGCGGGACGCTTTCCGTTCATCAACATCCCGTACGGCATCGTGCCGCGGACTCCGGTCGAGGAAGCGGCGTGGCCGGTTGTGAAGAACAAGATCTTCGAGGAGGCGACGGAGATTTTCTTGCGCCTGCTGCGCGGAGAAATCCTCAGCTCGTCGATGATCGCGGCGCGGTCGCTCGAGCGGAAGGATTTTCGTTCGGACGGCGACTGGCAGCGCGTGATTGAGGCGTATGGGAAGGATGCCGAAGTCATTCCGCTGGCGTCGCGCTGGGTTTTTCCGAACCTGAAGATCGTGCCGCAGGAATCGCAGATGGATCTGCTGCGGCTGTCGATCGGGTCGCACAACGCGGCCACGCAGATGTTCGCAAACACGTTTCTGCCGGTCGGCGTTTTCAATTTGTCGATCACGCCCGGCGACGAGATCCAGAAGACAAATGCCCGGATGGAGACGGCGTATCACCCTGACGGCGGCGGCTGGCACCGGCGTCTGATGCCACGCACGGTGCTGGTCTTCATCAACGACGACCCGGCGCGGGCGGCCGAGGAGGCGCGCGCGGCGCTGACGAACTACTGGCGCGCGCTGGAGGGAACGCTCGACGAAGAAAAAGTTCGGCGGGCCTCGGAGAATGCGCTGATCGGCGATGCGTCGATGATCGCGGCGCAGGTCCGCGAGCGCTTCCATCCCGAGGACCGGCTGATGCTCTGGTTCGACTTCAACAATCACGACTCGAAACGCGTGATGAAGAACATGGATGACTTCATGACGAAGGTGGCGCCGGCGATCGCATGAGGAAACTCGCCGCACTGCTGCTGATTGCCGTTGCTTGCGCGACGACGCGTCCACCGGTCGTCAAATCGATGGCCGAGTACGACCGGTTGGTCGCTGCCGATCCGGACAAGCGGCTGGTCGAGATCACCGACATTCGGCGCGACGTCCGCTACGCCACGACCGACAACTTCATGCATCAGAAGCTGTATCCGGTGGCGAAGGTGTTTCTGCGGCGTCCCGCGGCGATCGCGCTGCACGATGTCGAGCGCGAGCTGGCGCGCGAGGGATTGGGATTGAAGCTCTTCGACGGCTATCGTCCGTATCGCGTGACGGTGCAGATGTGGAAGCCGATCCGCAATCCCGATTTCGTCGCCGATCCGGCGAAAGGCTCACGTCACAATCGCGGGGCGGCGGTCGATCTGACGCTGATCGATCTGCGAACGGGACGCGAGTTGCCGATGCCGACCGGATATGACGCGTTCACGGTGAAGGCGCGGCAGGATTTCAACGATCTGCCGGCCGAGGTGATCGCGAACCGCGCCAGGCTACGGGATGTGATGACGCGGCACGGCTTCGATCCGTTGCCTTCCGAGTGGTGGCACTTTGATTTTCGCGGATGGGAGACGTTCGAGTTGCTTGATCTGCCTTTGGAAAAGCTTTGAACCACAAAGACACAAAGGGCACAAAGGGATTTTCTTCGTGTTCTTTGTGCCTTTGTGGTGAAACGCCTTTTCAGTCGACTTTAGAAGCGCGTCACCATCGAGATCGACCCCACCCTGAACAGGTTCGAGCGGTCGTAGGCGGCGTCGATCTGGAAGCGGGGCCAGGCCAGGCCGGCGCCGATCGAGACGTGCGTAAGGTTCTTCGTCTTTGGGAAGAGCACCGCGGCGGCGACTTCGTCCGAATTGGTCAGCGGGCCGGAGTAGGTGATCGAGTGCTGCGGGTCGCGCCAGGCGCCGGCGCGGATGGCGAACGGGATCTTCGTCGAGAAAAAGTATTCGCCGCCGAGGTGGATTTCGGTGGCGTCGGCGGCGGTGTAGGCCTTGTCGAGCTTGCGGACGTTCGCGTTGATCGAGACGAAGTTGTCGACGAGGTTGGAGTACTTCACGCGCACCGCGTCTGCGTTGATGGTCAGGACCGGGATCGGACGGAACGAGACGCCGGCGCCGTAGACGTCGGGGATGTGGAAGGTCGTGTCGGCGGCTTTGACGAATTCGAAATTCGTTTGCTCGTTCGAGGCGAAGGTCGGCGCGACGAACTTCGCGCCCTGCTTGTAGACGCCGCCGATCGAGAAGCGATCGTTCGGCGCCCATTTGAAACCGCCGGCGAAGGTGATGTCGCTTTTGTCCTTGGCCACGTCATTGTTCTTGCGGATGTCGCTCGTGGCCTGCACGGAGATGCTGGAAAAATCGAACGTCGGCGTAACGCGGAACGTGAACGCGGTTTCGTTGAAACGCTGCGAGCGGGCAGTCGCGCCAAAGGAGAACTTGCCCACCTTGAACGCCATGGCCACGCCGAAAGTCTTCTCCTGAATCTTCACGGAGCTGAGGAACGGCAGGACCGTGTACTCGAGGCAGGCGAACGGATCCTTCTGGCGCAGCGTCTGGCACTGCGCGGATGTGATCGGACCGCCGGTGGCGTTGCCGTTGGCGTCGACCGGCAGGAAGAAGTTGGGGACGTCGGTCTTGATCTCACCGGTGAAATCGTTGCGGACGGGAACGACCTGTCCCGTCCCTTCGTTGCGCAGCGGCTCGTGGTAGTACGCGCCGATGGTGAAGTACTTGGTGGGATAGACGACGCTGGCGAAGGTGGCGTCGATGCGCTGGCTGTAGTGGCTGAAGGCGGTGCGCTGGATGTCGGGGAAGGTGCCGCTGGTCGTGAAGACCTGCTGCTCCTGGTAGTTGCGCCCTTCCAGCGTGATCTCCGGCTTCCTCAGGATCGTCAACCCGGCCGGATTGGCCTCGGCGGCTGATGCGTCGTCAGCGAGTCCGAGGAAGGCGCCGCCCATGCCGAGGGAGCGCGCGCCGGGATTGCCGAAATTGAATTGCAGCCCGGAGAGCGATTCGATGTCGGTGTTCTGTGCGGCCAGCGGAAGCGCGATGAGCGTGCAAACAATCGCCGCGAAAACGAATCTGCGCATGGTGTTGTCCTCCGAAATTGGATTCGTCGAAGGATAGCAGGTGAAGTGGGCAGTGGTCAGTGGCTAGTGGTCAGGCCAACTTCCCGCATCGGCTCTCACTCCTGACCACTAGCCACTAGCCACTAAAAAATTGAGGCGCGGCGGAGGGTGAGTTCGCCGCGCCTCGGTGTGTAGGAGGGGAACGCCGCTCTAGCGTCGAGCGACGAGGACGATCATCAGCGCGCGCTGGCTTTGCGGAGCCTTCGACGCGCCAAGAATATAGGTCTGACCGATGGTGAGGTTCAGCGTCGTCGTCAGCAGCGGCGTGAGCTGATCCTTCTGCGCTCCGGTGAGCTTGGCAATCTGGAGATCGTTGACGGCGATGGAGTCGCTGGCCGGGTCGTATTCGCCGAACTTGAAGGCGGCGCGATAGCCGGTGGGCATGTTGATGAGACCTGGGTCGCCTTCCTTGCCCTGCACCGTCGCTTCACCGACGGCCTCGTAGAAGTTGAATGGCAACATCGCCAGTTTTCTCGATACGTCTTTGAGATCGTCGGGAATCTTCGGCGTCCCTTCGACGCGCGAGGCGCCGACGATGCGGACGTAGAGGCGGAAGCTCTGCGGCTCTTTGTCAAAGTCGCCGATCATTTTGGCGACAGACTTCATGTTCTCGGCGCGGTCGGTGACGACGAGCGAGTTGGTGGAAGGCTGGATCGACATCGAGCCTTCCTTGCTCAGCAGCGGCTTGATGGCTGCGGCGGCTTTGTCGGCCTGCTTGAACTTGAACGTAAACGAGCGCACCGCCAGCGCCTGCTTCGCATCCGCGGCTGCTGCAGCCGGCTCGGCGAATGCGGCGCCGGAGAGGGCGAGCAGCATCGGAATCATCAGGAAAACGGGTTTGAATTTCATAAGTCCGCCGGCAACTTGTCGTCGAAGATCATCACGACCTTCGTGTCGCTGCCGTCGTTCGGCATCTCGACGATCGTCGCGTCATGGGATGAATACGTTTCGACGAATGATTTCGTCGCAGTGGCGGCCGGACGGGGCTTGGCGGCGGCAATGATGTGCACCGGTTGCGGCGCAGCATGTTCGTAGCGATACGCGAGCGTGGCGCCTGTAACGCCAGCAGCGACTGTCGCGGCGATCGCCCAGCGCTGCCACGCGCTGACGGAGTGGCGTCGCGCGAGCGAAGTCTCGGCATCGTGGACGCGCACCTGCGACATGACGTCGCCGACGAATGCGTCGATACCGCCGGGCGGAACGATCTCGTCGCCGCCGAGCGAGCGGAAAAACAGGTCAGGGTCGACGCTCATGGCGAAATCGAGGCAGGCATCGCAGTGGCGAAGATGCTCGAGCATCGCGGCGTCGGCGTTGCCCGGCTGGAGATTCGCGCGGAAGTAGGTGCAGATCATCATCGCGATTCCTCCCACAGCCGCGCGTATTCGGGGAAGCGTCTCTTGAGCTGCGTCTGCATCAGCTTGCGGGCGTTGAAGAGGTGATTGCGGACCGTCGACTCGCGGCAGCCGAGGACCTTGGCGATCTCGGAGGAGCGGAGGTCTTCCATCTCGCTCATGACGAAGATCGTCTTCTGTTTCGGCGAGAGAACGTTCGAGACGGCGTTGAAAACCGATTCGACTTCCTTGCGCGCCACGGTCACCGTCTGCTCCGGATCGATGGAGGTCTTGACCAGCCGCAGGTTGGAGTTGACGGCGTTGTCGCGCGACTGCTTGCTGCGCATGAAGTCGATGGCGACGTTCGTCACCATGCGATACAGCCACGTGTCGAAAGCGTACGTGGCGTCGTACTTTTCGAGGTTCTCCCACAGCTTCAGAAAGACGAGCTGCGAGATGTCCTTGGCGTCCTCGCTGTTGCCGATGACGCGGTAGCAGAGGCCGTAGACCTTGGACGTCTTGCGGCGGACGAGCATCTCGAAGGCTCGATCATCGCCTTGCCGGATCTGTTCGACCAGTTGCCGATCGTCGAGCTCCACGCTCTCTTTCGTCGGGATCATTCGCAGGACTTCCGCGGCCATCGTGACACATGTACGGCGGGTGTTCCGGGAACGTCTAAGGACGCCTTGGGATTTCTTTCACGCGGAGGCGCGGAGACGCGGAGGGAGGCGGCGGAACGCGAAGCGGCCTTTCTCCGCCTCTCCGCGAACTCCGCGTAATGCTAGAATCACTTCACCTACCTCATGCGCGTTCTGGTCGTTGGGCAAGGGGCACGCGAGCACGCCATCGCGTGGAAACTCCGCCAGTCTCCTCTCGTCAAAGAGCTCTATGCGGCCCCGGGCAATGCCGGGATCGCGGCTACCGGCGACTGCGTAAACATCGGTGTGGCCGACATCATCGAGCTCGCTGATTTCGCGGAAAAGCTGCGCATCGACCTCACCATCGTCGGCCCCGAGCTCCCTCTCACCCTCGGCATCGTCGACGAGTTCCAGAAGCGCGGCCTGGCCATCTTCGGCCCGACGCGCCTGGCCGCGGAGCTGGAAGGCTCGAAGGCGTTTTCGAAAGAGTTCATGCGCAAGTACGGCATCCCGACCGCCGAGGCAAGGGTGTGCGCATCGATGGATGAAGCCAAGGCCGCACTGAAAGAGTTCGGCTATCCATGCGTCATCAAGGTCGACGGACTGGCCTCGGGCAAAGGCGTCGTCATCGTCGAATCGAAAGCAGCCGCCGAGGAGTATCTGCGGCTCGTGTTCGAGGAGAAGAAGTTCGGCAACGCCGCGAACCGTATCCTCATCGAAGAGTTTCTGACCGGCGAGGAAGTGTCGTTCATGGTGCTGACGGACGGGACGAAGTTCGTCTCGCTCGCACCCGCCAAGGATTACAAGAAAGCGCTCGACGGCGAGACCGGTCCGAATACCGGCGGCATGGGCGCGCACTCACCGGCGGTGGTACTGACCGGCGAGACGGCCGCGGAGATCGTGAAGACGATCATCATGCCGACGATCCAGGGCATGTCCGACGAAGGCCGTCCCTACACCGGCTGCCTTTACGCGGGCGTGATGCTGACGGCGAAAGGGCCGAAGGTCCTCGAATACAACTGCCGCTTCGGCGATCCCGAAACGCAGGTGCAGATGCTCCGTCTCGAAGACGACCTGGCCGATGTCTGCCTGAAGGTCGCGCGCGGCAACCTGGGCGACACGAAGCTGAACTGGCTCAAGGAAGCTGCTGCCTGCGTCGTCATCGCCGTCGACGGCTATCCCGACGATTTCGCGAAAGGGCAAGAGGTCGTCATCGATCCGATCGACGATCCCGCCGTCACCGTCTTCCACGCCGCAACGGTTCAGCGTGGCGACAAGATGATCAACGTCGCCGGCCGCGTAGCCAGCGTCTGCGCCCGCGCAGCGACGCTCTCCGAAGCGCTGGCGAAAGCGTATGAAGCCGCGCCGAAGGTGCGGTTCGAGGGGGCGCGTTACCGCAAGGACATCGGGTATCGCGCGCTGGAACAGCGGAAGTCGTAGCGACGCCTCGTTCCGCTTCATCGCCCACCTACCGGCGGCTTCGCGCCGGTCATTGAAAAGGCGTTCGCCTCCAACTCACGCACGAATCTACTGCCGACGCGCGCATGTGCGCCGACAGGAGAACGACCGTGAAACGATTTGCCTTTTCGCTGCTGCTTTTGGCAGCCGCCCTTTTACCGACATCCCTATTCGCCGCCAGTGCCGGCGTGGTCCGCGGCAAAGTCCTCGGGCCCGACAACCGGCCGATGTCCGGCCTCGTCGTCCAGCTTCGCAATGACATCACCGGCTTCAAACAGGACGCCGCGACGGCCACCGACGGCACATTCACCTTCAACAACGTTCCTTACAATCCCTACGAGTTGCATATCGATGTGCAAGGCTTCCAGCCGGCACATGCGGTCATCGACGTTCACTCCCCCGTGCCGATCGATCAGACCGTGCTGCTGAAAGTAGCCGGCGTTTCCGAATCGATCAATGTCACGGCCGAGCCGCCGGCGGCGCAGCTCGAGACCGACAATTCGCAGAGCCACATCGACATCGACAAGTCGTACATCGCCAAGGCGCCGGCCGCTATCGCCTCGCGCGCGATGGAGCAGATCGTCACGTCGACGCCGGGCTTCGCGAAGGACGAGAACGGACGTTTCCATTTTCAAGGCGCGCACAGTCAGAGCGAGTACGTCATCGATGGCCAGACCATCTCCGATCAGACCGGCGTGACGTTCTCGAACTCGATCGATCCCGGCATCGCGCAGGGTATCGAGATCATCTACGGCAATGTGCCCGCCGAATTCGGAGAGAAGGTCGGCGCCGTCATCAACCTCACGACGAAGTCAGGCCTCGGCGCAGGCACTCCGAAGACCGAGGTGTATGCCGGCGGCTCGAAATTCGCGACGATGGAAGCGGGCGCCTCGGTCGCCGGCGGCTCGCAGACCTTCGGCTATTTCGGCTCAATCAACGGCTCGAAATCGGACCGTTTCCTCGATCCAGTCAACTTCGACAACCTCCACAATCACGGCGATACATACCGCGGCTTCCTGCGCCTCGATACACAGACGCCCGATTCAAAGAGCGCGCTCCGTTTCACGCTGCTCCTCGGCCAGACGCATCGCGACGTTCCAAATACCTTCACGCAGGAAGCGGCCGGTCAGAATGAGCGCGTTCGCAGCGCCGACCAGAACATCAACGTCGGCTGGCAGTCGATCATCTCGCAGACGGCGGTGCTGGAACTCAACGGCTTCGGCCGCTTCTCGAAGTTCAAGCTCGACGGCACTCCGAACGACACACCAGTGATTGTGGCCTCGGACCGCACGCTCAACAACTACGGCATCGCACCGTCGTTCAGTTGGACGAATTCGACGAACGAAGTGAAGGTCGGCCTGAATCTGAAGCGCTATCCGATTCGCGAGAAGTTTTCCTTCGGCATCACCGATCCAGGCCTGAACGATCCGTCCAATCCCGATGCGTTCAACCCGAATCTCGCGCCGTATGACCTCACTCGCGGCGGACACCAGTTCAATTTCAGCGACCGCCGCACCGGCTCGTACGACGCCGTCTACATTCAGGACAACATCAAGTTCAACAACCTGACCGCGAACCTCGGCGTCCGCTACGATCGCAACTCGCTGCCGCTACGCGAGACGGCCGTTCAGCCGCGGCTCGGCGTCGCCTACTACATCCCATCGACGAAAACTGTTTTGCGCGCGTCATACAACCGCGTGCTCTACACGCCTGAGTACGAAAACATCCTCTTCGGATCGTCGCCTGCAGCGGCGGCGCTCGCTCCGCCCGCGGTGCAGGAATCGCAGGCGCTGGGCGGCGGCGATCTGCTCGTCCACTCGGAACGGCAGAACGCAATCACCGTCGGCATTCAGCAGGCCCTCGGCAGCCGGATCCGCTTCGACGCCGACTACTGGCGGCGCCGCTCGCGCTTCGCCGGCGACCAGTCGCAGTTCGTGAACACCGGCATCGTCTTCCCGCTCGCGTTTCAGGCCGGCCATCTCGACGGCTGGGATGCACGGCTTGATCTGGCAAAGACCGCCGGCTTCCGCGGCTTCCTCTCCCTCGGTCATACACACGCCGAATACGTCCCGCCGCTTACCGGCGGGCTGTTTCTCGACGCCGGCGCCATCGATACGCTGACAGGTGGTCCCTTCCTCATCGATCACGATCAGAAACTCCAGGCGCAGGGTGCCCTCAGCTTCGACTTCGGCGACTCCGGCGTCTGGGTTGCTACGAACGTCCGCTACGACTCGGGACTCGTTACCGGCGCCGACATCGCATCACTTCTCGCCGATCCGGATAACTCCTTCGCAGTGCCGTTCATCACCGAGAATTCGGGCACCGATCTCGATCCGAACCGCGTCAAGCCACGCACGATCTTCGACTTCTCCCTCGGCGCCGATCTGGTCTCGCACGGCATGCCGGTGAGCATTCAAGCCGATCTCCTGAACGCGACAAACAAGAAGGGCGTCTACAACATCCTGTCCACATTCGGCGGAACGCACGTGATCCCGCCGCGCATGCTGGCGGTGCGGGTGCGCTACACGTTCTGAGGCGATGGCCGAGGTCCAGGGCGTCTTCGAGCAAGCCGTGCTGATCGCGGTGGCGACCCTGGGCTCCGGCTCGTCCGGCGCAACGATTCTGGCCGAGGTGCGCGAGCGCCTGAAACGCAACGTGCACTCCGGATCGGTGCACAGCACGTTGCAACGTCTGGAGCAGAAGCACCTGATCACGTCGCGCCACGGTTCAACCCCCGGCAATGGCGGCCGGCCCGCTCGCCACTACGTCATCGCCGAGGAAGGCCTCCGCGCGCTGCGACGTGCGAAAGCCGAGATTCAGCGCGCATGGGGAGATTTCGGGGTGGCGGAGAGGTGAGGATCATCGGTAATCTTACAACCGCATGACATCTCGTAAACGCCGACTCACCGACGACGAAATCGAAGCTGAAGTCCTGGCCGATCTCGACGACCCCTCGGCTTGGGACGAGCCGATCTACGTGCCGCCATCGAAGTCGCCTCTGCCCGAGTGGGTCAGGCTCGGACGACAACTGGAGCTCTCAGCAAAGGATATTCACAACCGCAGCAACCGTTCGCGCAAGAGCCGCGAATGAAAGCGGCTCGTCTGTAGCTCCTGCCCGTTTGAGAGCGACAGGATGAACGTGCCGCCGGGCATTGGGGTCGCGCTGGTGATGGCGTTGATATTGGCGAGCGTGCCGCGGCTGAGGCGGATGAATTCTTCGCGGTCGAGGCGGGCTTCGAGATCCTTCAGGCGATAGGAGATCGTGTGCTTCGCGCCGCGGATCGTGGTGAGGTGGAGCAACTCGCCGTCGGCGATGATCGACGCGACCTCGTTGACGTTGACGAGGAGGATGTCGTTCTTGCGGCGGACAGGGATGCGGCGCAAGGGTGCGGCGGTCGACGCTTCGAGGGCCATGACGGCGGAGCGGACGTTTTTCGCCGAGGCGGCTCGGGCGTCGTCGCGGTCGAGCCGGTCGATGGCGCGGCTGACTGTCTCGCGCAACCGCGTGGCATCGACCGGTTTGAGGAGATAGTCGACGGCGTTCAGCTCGAAGGCGCGGACGGCGTATTCGTCGTACGCGGTGACGAAGGCGATCATCGGCATCGACGCACGTTTCAGCAGGCGCACGACGCCGAGGCCATCGACCTCGGGCATCTGCAGATCGAGCAACGCCAAGTCAGGCTTCTCGCGCTCGATCAGTTCCACGGCCGCGGCTCCGTCGACCGCTTCGCCGACGATTTCGACGTCATCGAAACGGCGCAGCATCGACAGGAGAAGCGAACGCGCCGGACGTTCGTCGTCGGCCACGATGACGCGCAGGCGGTCTCTCACGACGCGCGCCTCGCAAGCGGAAGAACGATCTCAGCGCGCGTTTCGTCGGCTGTGGCAATGAGCGTGAGGCTGGCGGAGTCGCCGTACTGATGGCGAAGGCGCGCGTCGAGATTTGAAAGCCCTACACCGTTCTTGCGGCCGCGGGTGATGTCCGCATCCGTCACGTGCGCGCCGCTGTTGCGGACGGTGATGGCGAGATTGTCGCCGTCGGAGCGGCTGATGATCGCTACACGACCGCCGCTGCGACTGTTAGCGATGCCGTGCTTGATGGCGTTCTCGACCAGCGGCTGAATCATCAGCGCCGGCACGCGGATGCCGCGCAGCTCTCCAGGGACGTCGATGTCGACATGCAGCCGCTCCTCGAATCGTGCTCGCTCGATCTCCAGATATGCGCTCACGAGATCGATCTCGTCGCCGAGCGTGGTGGCGGCATCGGCGGAGCGCAGAACGCCGCGCAGCAGCGCCGTCAACTTCATCAGCGTCTCGTGCGCGCGCGCCGGCGAAGTCTGAATGAGGTAACCGATCGTGTTGAGCGCGTTGAACAGAAAGTGCGGATTGACCTGCGCCCGCAACGCCCGCAATTCGGCCTCGGTGGCCAGGCGGCTCTGTTGGTACCGCTCGCGCGCCAGGCGGATGGCGTCGATGCGGCGCGCGGCGAGGAGCGCCATGTCATCGAGTACGCTCGTGTCGTCGGACAGCAGCCGCCGTCCGCCGGCGAGCGGACCGACGATGAGCGCGTAATACGGCGGTTCCGTTGTCGGGACGATCTTCACCGCATCGCCGATCGCGTCGTCCGACTCGACCCAGCGCATCTCCTCGGCCGCAAGCGGCGCGCGCAACGCATCGACGAGCGCGTTCATGACCGAGGGCGGCTCCTCGAGCGCGGCGAGCCGCCGGTCGAAGGCGATACGAAGCTGTTTGTAATCGACACGCCGTAGGACGACGCGCTCGACGATCCACGTTGCGGCGCGGCACAACGGCGGATAGAGCAGCGCGAGCGCGACCCATAGGATCACCGAGCCGCCGACGGCGATCGGATCGCCGCGGAAGTCGTGTTGCGCGAGAAGAGGTATCTCGACGCCGACGTAAAGTCCCGAGGCGATTGCGACGAGTGCAAACAGCGCGAGCGCGCGTTTCAGAAAGAGGTCGGCCAGGGCAAAGCGGAAGTCCTGATACAGGATGGCGAAGATCAGCGGAATCGAGGCGTGGTGGCCCGCCAGCTCGACGAACCACGACTCCGTGGCCCCCTCGCGGTGACTGAGATGCAGCGCGGAGACGGCGAAGACCGCCAGTGCCACGATCGACCACGCGCGCGCCGAACCCGTGCGGCGGCGCGTCAGCAGGAAGATCGGAATCGTCAGCGCGAGATAAAACCAGGTCAGCGTCTGCAGTGCCGCGGCCGAGGGGACCGGTCCGCCGTGCAGGGCGTTCCAGAACATCAGCGTTTCGGCGACGGCGCTGACGGTGTAGGCGGCGGCGATGATGACAGCTGCCGTCCGCCGGTATCGCGCCTCGGACTGCGAGCGCAGCACGGAATGGACGACGACCGCCGGCAGAAACCCGAGCGCGCTGAACGCGGTGGCGACCAGCAGCGCGGGCGGATCGACGCCGGCGAAATCGCGAATGCCGAATGCCGCCAGCCCGCTGACGTTCCACAGCAGTCCGAGAATCGCCGTGCCGAGCGGCAGGCGATCATCGCCGACCCGCCGCCGCAGAACGAGCGCGAACAACATCGCGTACAGCGCCGCCCCCGTCAGAAATCCGACGAGGTGCACCAGCGCGGCGACATTGTGCGGAGGCATCCGCAGCGATTATGGCGAGAAGGATGGTTCCAGCAAGGCGATGCCGGTGAATGGTCGGTTTCGGGTGATGAGTGGGTGGTTACTTGTGACGATCAGTCGCGGCGCGATCAATCGGAGGCTTCGGCTGCCCGGTCACGACGCGATCGCGATACTGCTCTTGAACCTTCTGGAGGTGCTGCCACAGCGCATCCAGGTCGCCGCCGAATTCGGCGACGAGTTCCTCGCGGGCGGCGCGTGTCTCCTTGACGATTGGGTCTTCCCACATGAAATTCACCCTACCATGAGTTCTTGCGGCGTGCAGATATACGGTGGTTCGAATCCCGCGGCGCGGCAGATCTTTTCAACACGCGGAATCATGAACGCATTCGCGAGGTGCGTACAGTTCCACGTCAACAAATATCGATTCCGTTCGCGGCAGCAATCGCAATGTGAAGAGCATCTGCGTTGGCCTTCGCCGGTAAACCAAATTCCAGCAAAAGGCGGACTGCCAGCTCTCGGGCCGCCGAAGTCACGTCTGCCAGTGGTAATTGTTCAATGACGGCCAGCCGCGCCCGTGCCGAAAGTTCATTGCCTCGACGAGTTTCTTCGATAACGACGGCCGACGTGTAAAGATTGAAATCCCGACGCCGATTATCCCACCACTCGTGAGTGAGCTGCTGGTGCGCAGCAACGATGAGGTCGCGCTGATTCCTGCGGCCTGTCAGGTAGCTGATGACGCTTGTTTCGATGTATGCGCTTGGCACCTCCCGAATCACTCCACCAACTTGATCGCGATCGTCTTCACATTTCGAATCCAACGCGCGGGCCGTTTCTCCGACGGCGCGATGATGCGAAACGGGCCTTCCTTTTCGGGCAGCGGCTTACCGTCCTTTTTGTCCGCGAGGATGATGACGCGGTCGGTGAATGCGGGATCGGTGTCGGCGAGTGTGAAGACGACCTGATAGCCGTCCGAGGCGGTGATGAGGACGATGGCGCGGAGCGCTTTGCCGCGGAGATTCACGCCGCGCGGGAGGCCGGCGCGTTCGAGGATGGCGCCGAGGGCGACGCCTTCGTAGGTCGCGGTGGGGTTGTCGTGTTCTTTGGCTTCAACCTTCACACGGGGCAGGCCGGCCAGCGTTTCGGCGGAAACGCTGATGGTCTGTTCGTGGACTGGAGGCGCGGATGGGTGATTGTCAGCAGCAAGAGCCGGCATGAGAACGAGCAGGAAGACGAGAAGGTTCATCGAGACGATTCTATGACGTCAGCCTACGCTGTCGCCCCACCGCAAGAGCTCCCCGCGCCCGCAGTGCAGCCGAAGCAGTGGGCGCGGGTGACGACGTTCCGCTGCTGCCAGGCAACGGCGTCGAAGGTTTCGATGGTCATCGAGCTGGCGGTGACCGCGTCGAGGTCGAGCATCTGGTTGAAGTCGCAATCGAAGAGGCGGCCATCCCAGGAGATGGAGATCGTGTTGCGGCACATCACACCGGTGACGGCGGCGGGATTGAATCCGTCGACGAGCCGTGACATGTACGAATCGAGGTTGTTCGATTCGATCAACCATTCCAGGAAGCGGGATATGGGCATGTTGTTGAGCGCGAGGAGGCGGTCGAAGGTGATGCCGAAGTCGCGTTTCAGCGCCGTTTTCCACTCGTTCTCGATGCTCGATTGCGGCGCGGCCAGGAAGGCGCCCGCGGGGTTGGTCATCAGCGACAGCGTGCGCCGCGGATCGCCTTGTCCGTAGCCGGCGGCATTGAGGAGGCGCAGCGCCGCGATCGACTTTTCGAATGCGCCGTCGCCGCGTTGCGCGTCGGTGTTGCGCTGGCGGTAATGCGGAAGCGAGGCGACGATCTCGACGTCGCGATCGCCGAGCCATTCCGCGAGTCCGGCATTGCGCGGCAGCAGAAGGACGGAGAGGTTGCAACGGTCGATGACGTGCTTGCCGCGTTTGTGCGCCTCATCGACGAGGTAGCGAAACTCGGGATGCAGCTCGGGCGCGCCGCCGGTGATGTCGACCGTATGCGCCGCGGTCTGATCGAGCGCGCGTAGGCAGGCTTCGACCGTCTCGCGGGTCATCATCGCGTCGCTGCGGTCGGGACCGGCGTCTACGTGACAGTGGCGGCAGGTCATGTTGCACAGCTTGCCGAGGTTGACCTGGAAGATTTCGAGAGTGGCGGGAGTGAGCGCGTTCCAACCCGCGCCGCGCAACGCGGCGTCGAACGTCGTCCGGCCGATCATGCTCGCATCGAGCGTCGCCAACTGCTCGACCGGATTCGCCAGCGGCGCGCGCCGCGACGAGAGAGTGGACGTCACATCCCCACCTTCGCGGCGTGCTCCTTCATCTGCATTCCGTGCACGAGCGATGCGCCGCCGCGGATGGCGCAGGCCACGTGCACCGCCTCAGTCATCTGCTCGATGTCGGAGCCTTTCTGGAGGCACTCGGTCGTGTACGCGTCGATGCAGTACGGGCACTGCACCGTGTGCGCAACGGCCAGCGCGATGAGCGCCTTCTCGCGCTCCGTGAGCGCGCCGGCGGCGAAGACCGCCGAGTAGTACTCGAAGAATTTCTTTCCCAGTTCGGGCGCGCCTTCGGAGATGGTGCCGAACGCTTTGAGATGGTCGGGGGCGTAGTAGTGGTCTGACAAGTTGCTCTCCTCAAAGGACCATTCTAGAGTGATGCGAGCCGTGGCCGCAGCGATGAAGCGCATTCTTTCGGTAATCGCCCTGACCGCAATCGGGGTGGCCGTGCAGGCGTCGCCTGCCGTGGAGTTGATCGCCCCGCGCGGCGGCACCGTCCTTGAGGGCGGAAGCGAAACCACGCTGCAATGGTCGGCGTCTTCGTTGCCGGCGAATGCCGAGGAGTGGGAGGCCTTTCTTTCATTCGATGGCGGCCGCTACTACGCCACCAGAATCACTCCGCACCTCGATGCCGGCAGGAGGTCATTCCGCTGGCGCGTGCCGAATGTCGCGGCGTCGGATGTTCGCATTCTTCTGCGACTCGGCAATGAGCGTGAAGAAAGGGCGATCGAATTTCCGCAGACGTTCCGGATCGTCCCGGGTGTTGCGTCGGTCGAAGTCCCCGAGGTTGATGCGGCCCTGACAGAGGCGGCCGGAGAGTCGGCGCTGCCTGCGTCGCCGCCGGTCATCGAATGGGTTTCGGGCGATCGCCAGGGCGCGGGACTGGTCACTACCCGTCATCGCGATGCGGCGACACTCCATCGGCGCGAGGTCGCCGCCGAAACTGGTGACGTCGTCGCCTATTTCTCGAGCCACTCCTCGCTGCACCGACCCGCGACTGCTGCAGCCATAACAATCCGGAGCACATCGTCAGCCGCCTGCGCACCGCCGATGGCGAGCCGCGTCCTCTCCTCCTTCTCCTGATGCGTCTGAACGTCTAGAGCGGCCCGCGCCTTCGCCCCGTTCACAACGAGAAGAAGGAGATTTCAGATGAAAACAACACTGCTCTGTGCGGTGCTCGGCGCTGCATGCGCGGTAACCGCGGCCGGCCAGACGGGATCGCAAGCTGTCCCGCCGGCCGCCAGCGAAACGATTGAAGTGACGGCGACACGGATCGCCGAGGATGTGATGCTCGTGCCGGCGTCGGTGACGGTCATCAATGGCGATGAGTTGCGCGCCCGCAATGCGCGCGATCTCCAGTCGGCGCTCGCCACCGTGAGCGGTGTGGCCATCGCGCCGGGCGGCGACGCCGGACCTGCCGGCTCCGTTCCGGAAATGTGGGGCCTGCGCGAGTTCGATGCGTTCCTACTCGTCGTCGACGGCGTTCCCTGGGGAGGCGCGTTCAACCCCGACACGCCGGCGCTCGACCTGACCGACGTCGACCGGATCGAGGTCGTTCGCGGCTCCGCGCCGGTCATGTACGGCGCGACCTCATTCGTCGGCGTGATTCATGTCATCCACCGTCAGGCGGGCTCGCCCGGAATGGCGCAGGTATCGGCGGGATCGTACGGCAGCGTGTCGGGTGCCGTCGCGATGCCGTTGTCGCAGAACGGCGCCGTGCGCCAGTCCATCATCGCCAACGCTGAACGGAAACGGTTTCGTGATGACAAAACCGGCGTCGATCGTCTGCATGCTCTCTATCGCGCCGCTTCCGACGCTCCGGCCGGCTCATCGACTGGAGCCTGGCACTTCGACGCGGACCTTACGGCGCTGCGGCAGGATCCGAACAGTCCTCACCCGCGCGAAGGCGCCGCGCTCACCTCCGCCGTGCCGGTCGATGCGAACCACAATCCCGGCGACGCGCATCTCGATCAGGACCGCTTCCAACTCGCCGGCGGCTGGGACAGCAAACTGGCTGGTTCGCCATGGTCGACGACGGTGGCGTTCACGCATTCGTCCTTCGACATCGTGCGCGGTTTTCTGTCAGAGATCGCGTCCGTCGATCCGAACGCCTTCGGCTTCTCGCAGGACCGGACTATCTCCGACGTTTACTTCGATACGCACATCGTCCACACGTTTTCGCCGGCGCTTCGGATCGTGGCCGGCTTCGATCACCTGTATGACAACGCCCATGCGCAAAGTTCGACGCTCGAATACTTCGCGCCGCTCACCGGCGGCCGGGGAGATCGCAGCGGCGATGCAACGCCGCTCGAAGAGTTCGACGCGAAGGATCGCCGCAATTTCTCGGGGCTCTACGCCAGCTCGGAGTGGACCGCCTCGCCGCGGCTCCTCTTCGACATCGGCGCGCGTCTGAACCATACCTCCGAGCGCCGGCAGACCAACGGCCCCGATGGACCGATGGAGGAGTCACGCACCTTCACGAAACTTTCGGGCAGCATCGGCGCGAATTACACGCTTTTCACGCGCGGACGCGACGCAGTCACGCTGTTTGTCGATTATCGGAACACCTTCAAACCCGCGGCGATCGACTTTGGGCCGGAGGCGGAGGCGGACATCCTGAAACCGGAGGCCGCATCGAGCTATGAAGCCGGATTCAAAGGCCGCTTCGATGACGCGCGTTTGACATGGACAGCCTCACTGTTCCAGATGGACTTCCGCAACCTCGTCACCGCGGCCACTCTGAATGGAACACCGATCCTTCAGAACGCAGGGAAGGAGCGTTTCCAGGGCGGCGAGCTCGAGATTGAGTACGCACTGCAGCCTTCGCTGCGCGCGCAGTTCGGCTACAGCTATCACGATTCGCGCTTCCGCGATTTCGTGTTTGAGTTTGATCCCGGCGTGCCGACACAACTCGCTGGAAAACGTCTGGAGACGGTTCCTTACAACCTCGCCGATGCCGGTCTCCTCTACGCACCGGCCAACGGCTTCAACGCCAACGCCACCGTCAACTACGTCGGAACGCATTGGCTGAACAAGCGCAACACCGCGCCGGGCGCGGCATACACCGTCTGGAATGCCGGCATCGGTTATCGGATGAACCGCGGCGAGTTCCGGCTCGACGGCCGCAATCTGAGCAACCGCCGCGACGCGGTTGCGGAGAGCGAGCTGGGAGATGCGCAGTACTACCTGATGCCCGCGCGCAGCGTCGAGGTTTCCTATCGTCACGCTTTCTGATGCGACGGCAGGCCGCGGGCAGCAGAGCTCGCGGCCTCTTAGGTGCGCGCTTCCTGCGCGTCGACGACGGCAATCGCGGCCATGTTGACGATGTCGCTGACGTCGACGCCGCGCTGAAGCACATGCACCGGCTTGGCCATCCCTTGCAGAATCGGGCCGATCGCTTCCGCGCCGCCGAGGCGCCAGAGGAGTTTGTAGGCGGCGTTAGCGGCATCGAGGTTGGGGAAGATCAGCACGTTCGCGTCGCCCTGAATCGCGCTCCACGGATAGTCAGCACTGGCGATGTGCGGCTCCACCGCGGCGTCGGCCTGCATTTCGCCCTCGATGATGAGATCGGGCCGCTGCTTCTTCACGAGCTCGACCGCCCTGGCCGCTTTCTCCGCCTCGGGGTGCTGCGTCGAGCCGAAGTTGGAGAACGAGATCATGGCGATGCGCGGCTCGATGTTGAACCGCCGCGCCGTTTCCGCCGTGAGGATGGCGATCTCCGCGAGATCCTCGGCGGTCGGATCGATGATCACGGTCGTGTCGGCGAGAACCAGCATCCGTCCCTTGAACATCAGCAGGTATGCGCCGGACACCTTCTTCACGCCGTGCCGTGTCTTGATGATCTGCAGCGCCGGCTTGATCGTGGCGGGATAGTAGGCGCGCAAGCCGGCGATCACGCCGTCCGCGTCGCCCGCCTCGACCATCATCATGGCGAAGTAGTTGCGGCTGTTCAGAATGCGGTACGCATCGGCGACGGTCACGCCTTGCCGCTGCCGGATCTCGGCGAAGCGATGCACGTATTGGTCGCGTTGCGCGCAGCGTTCGATGTCGATGATGGTGACTTTCGACTCGTCGACATGATGCTTCTGCAGCAGCGGTGCGACCACTTCGCGTTTGACGAGCAGGATCGGATGCGCGAGCCCCTCGTCGATGAGGATCTTCGCGGCGCGGATGATCTTTTCCTGATCGCCCTCGGGGAAAACGATCCGCTTGGGATCGCGTTTGGCGCGGTCGTAGACGCCGTGCATCATGCCGCGCGCGCGACCGAGGAGTTGCTCGAGACGGCGGCGGTAGGCGTCGTAATCGGTGATCGGTTCCTGGGCCACGCCGGTTTCCGCCGCGGCGCGGGCCACGGCCACGGGTACGTTGAGCAGCACGCGCGAGTCGAACGGCTTCGGGATCAGATATTCGCGTCCGAAGGTGAACTTCGAACTGCCGTACGCGCGGAGCACGTTGTCCGGCACCTCCTCCTTCGCCAGCTCCGCCAGCGCGAGCGAGGCGGCCAGTTTCATCTCGTCGTTGATGGTCGTGGCGCGGCAGTCGAGCGCGCCGCGGAAGATGAACGGAAATCCGAGGACGTTGTTGACCTGGTTCGGGTAGTCGGAACGGCCGGTGGCCATGATGACGTCCGGCCGCGCGGCCACGGCGTCATCGTACGGAATCTCCGGATCGGGGTTTGCCATGGCGAACACGATCGGATCTTTGGCCATCGTCTGGATCATGTGCGGCTTGACGATGCCGCCGATGGAAAGGCCGACGAACACGTCCGCGCCTTCCAGCGCCTCGGTGAGCGTCCGCCGCGTGGTCTCGGCCGCAAACTCCTCTTTGTACGGCGTCATGTCGAGCGTGCGGCCTTTGTAGATCACGCCCTTGCTGTCGGTGAGGATCACGTTCTCTTTGCGCAATCCCATCTTGATGTAGAGCCGGAGACAGGCCATTGCGGCGGCGCCCGCGCCGGAGATGACGATCTTCACGTCACCGATGTTCTTGCCGGCCACTTCCAGCGCGTTCTTCAGCGCGGCGGCGGAAATGATGGCCGTGCCGTGCTGGTCGTCGTGGAAGACGGGGATCTTCATCACGGCCTTGAGCCGCTCCTCGATCTCGAAGCACTCCGGCGCGGCGATGTCTTCGAGATTGATGCCGCCGAACGTCGGTTCCATGATCCTGACGGCGTTGATGAATTCCTCGGTATCGCGGGTGTCGAGCTCGAGATCGAAGACGTCGATATCAGCGAAGCGCTTGAAGAGGACGGCCTTCCCTTCCATCACCGGCTTGCCGGCGGCGGCGCCGATGTTGCCGAGCCCCAGGACTGCGGTACCGTTGGAGATGACGGCGACGAGGTTGCCTTTGTTCGTGTACTTGTAAACATCGCCAGGCTCGCGGGCGATCTCGAGGCAGGGCTTGGCGACGCCGGGCGTGTAGGCAAGGGCAAGATCGCGCTGCGTCGCGGTGGGCTTGGTGGGGACGACCTCTGTTTTTCCGGGACGCCCTCCCGAGTGATATTCGAGAGCGTCATCGCGGTCCTTGTCTGGCATGGGCGCGGAGTCTATCAAGGAGGCGCCTGTGCAGGCGGTGACCTGATTAACCTGAACGTCGCGCGCGGAGGCGCGCTCGACAATCTAGCCCCGCGCTCGGCGCGGGGTCAGCGCAGTTGCAAATGGTTGTGCGGCCGCGGAGGCGGCCGCTACATGAATCTCGCGCGGCGCGAGCACTTGTAGTGGCCGCCTCCGCGGCCACGAACTTCATCCACGCTCGTTACCCCGCGCCGAGCGCGGGGCTAGACTGTTGCGCGCGCCTCCGCGCGCGACGGCTTCACAGTCGGGCGCTTCGGTAAACCTCAATCAACCGCGCCGCCGCTTGCGCGTAGCCGAAGTTCTGCGACTGCTCGTACGCTTGGCGGCGGAGGTTCGCGAGATCGTTCGACGCGGATATCGCGTTCGCCGCGGCGGCTTCCGGCGAAGACGCCTCGGCAATCAACCGCGGCGCGAGATCGCCGAGGAGTGCCGGGATTCCGTCCAGCGGGAACGTGACCGGCGCGACACCGCAGGCCATTGCTTCGAGGACCGCGCGGTGGCCTTCGTCGGAGCCGCGGGCGGTGAAGAGGAGGATGTCGGCGGCGCGGTAGTGCTCGGCGAGATCGTCCTCGTGATAGCCGGCCCAGATCACGCCGATGTTCAGATCGCGGGCGAGCGCTTCGAGCGCGGGGCGATGTTCGCCGTGGCCGATGATCATCAATCGCGCCTTGGCGAGATCGCGGTTCACGAGCGCGTAGGTTCGCAGCACGTCTTCGAAACCGCGGCCCTTCGACAGCTTGCCGATGGCGACGAGGAGTAGCTCGTCGACGCCGACGCTGTAGCGATCGCGAACGTCGTCACCGGTCGGTGCGAATTGGCGATGATCTACAGGCGGCGGCGTGAAGACGGGATTGCGTCCGCGGATCGCCGGCGCGTCGACGAACGAATCGTTGATCACGCACAGCCGATCCGAGCGGGCGATCAGCCATCGCGTCAGCGGATCGCCGCGCAGGACCCGCCGCGCGTGAAACGTTCGCACGACCTTCGTCCGCGTTCCTCGGGTTGCGACACTTGCGAGCCAGTGGTCGTACGTGAGGTGCGCGTGGACGACGTCGAAGTGGTGATGATCGACCAGCCGCGCGATCGCGTTCACCGTCCGCGCGAACGAAAACGGGTTCTGGGCCTTGGCGATGATCGGGTGCGCGAAGTCGTGATGGGCGAGCTTCTGCTGCAGTTTGTAGCCGCCGACATACGCGTAATGCGCGTCCACTCCCGCCTCGCGCAACGCCACGGATTCGGCGAACGCGGGGGCGGCGGCGCCGGTCCATCGGTTGCCGGCAGCGAGGTGCAGAACCTTCATTCGCCGCGATGGTACACTCCGCGCCGCCATGGCAATCCAGCCTCAGCTCCTCGAAATCCTGGCCTGCCCGATCTGCAAAGAAGAGGTCCGGCCGGTGCCGCTTTCCGAGGCGCGGCGGGCCACGGTGCGCGACAAGTTCCGCGACAAAATGCGCGGCGAAGAGCTGGTCGTCGAGGACGGCTTGCAGTGCGTCAAGTGCCACCGCGTCTACCCCATCGTCAGCGACATCCCGGTGATGCTCGTCGACGAAGCATTCGAAGAAGCGTGACGCCTACCCGTGTCTCTTGCGCGACGTCTCGGCCTTCCTGAAGAGACGCCTCAGCCGGTCGCGCTGGCGGTGCTCTTCTACATCGGCCACATCTTCTGTCAGGGCTGGGTAGCGTCGTCCGAGTGCTTCGCGTTTCTGACGATGGCGATGGTCGGCTATTGCCTCTACCGCCGACTGCTCACGCCGTCGTTTCACATCATCTATGTGCCGCTGGCGATGTACGGCGTCGTGTCGACACTGTCGGCGCTCTTCGCCGAACGGCGCATTCATTCATTCGGCGAGATCGCGCTGTGGGGAAAGCTGATGCTCTTTCCGGCGGCGCTGATCCTGCTTCGCAACGTACCCCTGAGCCGCTACACCGTGATGAAGATGTTTTTCATCTTCGGGATCTTCACAGCCGGCTACGGTCTGGTGCAATATATTGCACTCTACGGTCATCACGATCTCGAGCATCGCATCACCGGACAGTCTGCGCATGTGATGACATTGTCAGGGCTTTTGCTGCCGGCGTCGCTGGTTTTCCTCGTGCTGTGGATTCATAATGTGCGCAATATAGTGCCCATTATTGGTGTCGTGATGACGCACTTGGCGCTGCTGCTCACGTACACGCGCAGCGCGTGGCTGGGATGGATCGTCGCGGTGACCGTCCTGCTCATTCTGAAGTGGCCGAAGGCGTTGGCGTGGGTGGTTCCCGTCGCGATCCTGGCGATCAGCCTGGCGCCGCTGCCGTTTTTCAGCCGGGTGATCTCGAGTTTCGACATCAAGCAATCGTCGAACCTCGATCGGATTCGCATGGCCGAGGCGGGCGTCGAGATCATCAAGGATTACCCGCTCCTCGGCGTCGGTCCGGCGAACGTCAAAGAGGTTTATCCGCTGTACCGCAAACACGATGCGCCGCGGTTTCGCATCCCGCACCTGCACAACAACGTCATTCAGCTTTGGGCGGAGCGGGGCGTACTGGCTCTCGTGGCGTACCTCTTCCTGCAGTTCCTTTTCCTGCGCGAATGCGCCCGCGGGTGGTTCGGCCCGTCCGCGAGGTTTGCCGAGATCGGCGTGGCCGTCGCCGTGGCCATGGCGGCCGCGGGCATGTTCGAGTTCAACTTCGGCGACACCGAGGTCTTCTGGATCCTGCTCGACCTCTTCGCGATCCTGATCGCCTTCATCGAGCGGCCTCTGCCGAATGAACTTCGGCTTGACTCGGTTCTCCCCGAAACAGGTCCGTAACCTTTAATCCATGGCCGCGTCGAATGAACGAGATCGGGAGATGAAACACCTGAGCGATCAGGAGTTGATGAGCATCGTTCAGGCGGGTGATTTCTCTCCCGCTTCGGAGATTTACGACCGTTATTCGAGCAGGATTTACAACTTCGCGTACCGCTTCCTGAAGAACAGCGAGGCGGCCGAAGACGCGACCCAGGAAGTCTTTGTCAAGATGCTGAAGCATGCGGGCCAGTTTCACGGTGGGGCAAAACTGTCGACTTGGCTTTTCTCGATTACGGCCAATTGGTGCCGCGATTACCTGAGGAAGGCCGAGAACAGATCGAAGGAAGGCGAGGATGTGCTGATCTCGCTCCCAGCTTCGGCCGAGCTCTCGCCGGAACGCCATCTGGAACGCCGCGAAGATGAACTACGGATTCAAAAAGCGCTGACCCTGTTGTCGCCGGATCAGCGCGAAGCCATTCTCCTCTCCCGCTACCAGGGGCTGTCGTATGCCGAGATCGCGCAGATCTCCGGCTGCTCCGAGGGAGCGGTGAAGACGAGAGTGTTCCGCGCCATGGAAGTGCTCAAAAAAGCGCTCATTGGCGATGCCCGTGGAGGTGACCGATGCCTGACTGCGATTCCATGAGAGAGAACATGCCGCTGTTGCTGACCGAGTCGCTCGACCCGGCCCTGCGCGAGCTGACGCACCAGCACATCGAGACATGTTCGATGTGCGTCGCGGAATGGTCGGCCTACAAGGAGACGTGGCAGATTCTCGACACACTGCCCGAGCTCGACGTCCCCGCGCGTGTGAAGCAGCGCTTCCTCGCGGAAGTATCGCCGGCGGTAGTGACGCCGAACGTAATCCCGTTCCGCCGCCGCCTCGCTCCTCGCTGGCTGGCCCAGGCAGCGGCGGTTGTCATCATTGCGGGCGGCGCGTTTTACGGCGGACATCGCCTGACGCCGCGCGTCGAGTTGACGCCGACGCCTGCCCAGATCACTGCCATCCAGCAGGCCGCTCCTGCCGCGCCGTTCTACTCGATCGCCGAGTCGCGCGTCCTTCCGGCCGCCTCCATCAGCCCGCAGATCGAGGGGCGTCCTGACATCCAGAACGTGCAGTTCACCGACGCTTCCCCATCCAACAATCAGATCGGCGTCTCGTTCGACATCACCTCGCACGTCACCGTCACCGGACGGCCGACGGACAAGAGCATGGTCCGCCTGTTGCGCTACGTCCTCGAGAATGAAGACAAGCAGTCGCCGTCGCGCTCGCGCGCCATCGACTGGGTCCGTTCGACCTACGCGCATGTCGGCAATCCCGATCCCGAGATCACCGAGGCGCTGGCGAATGTACTGCGCAACGATGACAACCAGGGCGTGCGCATCAAAGCCGCGGACACGCTGCAGTCGCTGCAGTCGACGATGACGGACGGCACGCGCGACGCGCTCGTGGAAGCGCTGAAGAACGATCCCAATCCGGCCGTGCGCATCAAGGCCGTCGAGGCGCTGGCGAAGCTGGCCCGCAGCGGCGGCAACCTCGATCCCGACATGGTCGACACGCTGCGCAGGAAGGCCTCACAGGGCGACGAAAACGTTTACGTCCGCGTCAAGGCGGCGGAGGCACTGAGCAGTATTCAACCCCGATGAAAACAACCGTCCGAACGTTCATCGCAGTCGCGGTGCTGGCGTCATCGACGCAGCTCTTCGGCGCGAGCTTCGCCGTGAGCAGCCGCGTCGTGCGCGAGTTCCCGGTCGATCCGGCCGGATCGGTGTGGATCGACAATCCGTTCGGCAGCATCGACGTCATCGGCGGCGATGGAACCGTCATCTCCGTCACGGCTGACCGGACGCTCACCGCGCCCGATACCATGACGCTGAAGGAAGCGTCGGATGCGGTGGCGTTGAGTTTCGAAGGCGATACGAAAGTGCGCCTGATCCGGACGCTCCTGCCGCCGATGCGCAACGTGCGCTGGGCCGTTGCGGTGAATTACGTGGTGCGCGTTCCTCGGGGCGTGAACGTGAAGATCGGCGGCTCCAAGTCGGCTGAGCACATCCGCGTTGCGAACGTGAACGGAAGCGTCACGATCAACGGCTTCAGCGGTGTCGTCATGCTGGAAGGCGTCGTCGGAGCGTCGGTGGTCAACATGGTCAACGGCCGGATCATCTACGACTACACGCAGAAGCCGGTGGCGCGCGCGCAGGTGCAGGCCGTCAACGCCGATATCGACATGTGGCTGCCCGCGAATTCGAATTTCGAGTGGGTGGCGAACACGATCAACGGCGACATGCTGTCGACGTTCAACGTCAAAGCCGGCCGTTTCAACGGATCGGTCTTTCACGGCGCCGTCGGATCGGGCGGTACGACGATCAGTACCGAGTCGATGATGGGCCACGTCGCGATTCTGGTGAAGGGCTCCAATCTCAACGATGCGCAGTCGATTCGCAACAATGACCCGGCGCATCCAGCCGGTCCGGGCGATGTGCTCCGGCAACCGGCGAAGAAAATCCAGATGCCGTTCGTCACCGGCGATTTCGTCTTCGCGGCCTCGGTGGCCGACGTGGTGGTCGGCGAGGTGCGCGGCAACGCACGCGTCGAAACCGGCGCCGGCGAGGTGGAGCTCGGCGCGGTCTTCGGTCAATGCAACGTGACCTCCCTCGGCGGCCCGCTCAACCTCGGCGACATCATGGGCTCGCTCTTCGCCCACACCGGAGCCGGCGACATCATCGTCCGCGCCGCGCGCATGGGCGGCCAGGTGACGACCGACGGCGGCCTCATTCGCGTGATCTACGCCGGCGGCCCGATGACGCTCCGCTCCGGCGGCGGCGACATCATCGTCCGCCAGTTTTCGGCGTTCATGGATGCGGAAACGTCGTCCGGCGACGTGACGCTGACCGCCGATCCCGGCCAAAAAACGATCAAGGCGACCGCACGCACGCTGCAGGGCAACATCGTCCTGAACGTGAGCCCGCGCTTCGCCGCTGATATCGACGCGACGATCCTGACCTCGGATCCCGATGTGAACGAGATGCACATCGACTTCAACGGCATCTCCGTCCGCCGCGAGCAGGTCGGCAACAAGACCAGGATTCGCGCGACCGGCAAGATCAACGGCGGCGGCGAGCACGTAGAGCTGTACGCCGAAGACGGCGACATCCACATCACCGCGCAAAACATTACGCCGCTCCGGCTGGCGAATCCGAAGTAGGTTTGAGCTTCATCGTTTGGATGCTTGCGCAACTCGCGGCACATTTCGCGAAGCTTTGGAGTGCGCGTGGCAAAGCCACCGCTTTGGGAGGGAGGGGGACGGTGATCATCGCGCAGACGTGGCAAGCATCACACGCTGCGAATCGTCACGATTCCACCGCCCTCCCAAAGCGGTGGCTTTGCCACCCGCACTCCAAAGTGCTGCGCACGAAATGGGCGCCATACCTCTTCTCTTGACAATTCACCGCACCGCGCGCATCTGGTACCCCATCGCCGTAGCCGCAAATCCCGCCTCGGCCAAATACGACCCGAGATCAGACTTCGAGGCCGGCGCGTCGTTGATCTCGGCGACGAGTAGCGCGCGGCGAAACCCGTTTGTTACGAGCGAGGCCAGCATCCGCGCGATTTCCTTCGCGGCCGTCCCGCGCATCGGCTCATCCTCGGGGAGAAAAACCGACAGTTGTTTTTCGCCGCGGCCGACGTAGGCGGCGAGCATGCCGTTGACGAGGATCACGCTAGCGCCGGGGACGCGCATCAGGCCGGGCACCGGCCATTTCAGGAGCGCGCCGTATGGGTTGGCGGGATCGGTGGCGGCGAGCATCACCGTCTCCGGCTCGTCCGGTTCATCGCGATACGAACGCAACAGATCGAGCGCACCGGCGCTGCCGAATTGCGTCGCACCGAAGCCGGCAACGAAGTAGCCGCGGCGGATGCGACCCGACTCCTCCATCGCTTTGAGCACGGGATAGATGGCGCTGAAACCGCCGGGCACCGACTCCACCGCCGCCGCCTCGCGGACGATGATCCCGTAGCGCGCCAGGAGCTGATGCGCAAGCGCGCTGGCGCGTTCGGTGGCGGTGCCGCGCGGCGGCGGAAGGAGCGACCAGCGTCCCTGCGTCGATGGCGGCGCCACTCTTCGCGAGCGGAAGGCTTGTGTTCGCGGCGCCTTCTTCGGACGCGTGTAGGCGCGCAGCGCGTGGAACGTGTCGTTCGTGATGACGCCGCGCCATACCAGGTTCCATAGCGCGTCGACGACGTCGTTTGCGAAGCCGCCGAGCGCGGTTTGAATCTGCGCAAAGAACGACGCTCCGCTCGCTCGCAGGTGATCGACGATGCGCTGCTCCAACTCGCTCAGCTCCGCCGTCGAGGCGTCCTGCAGTAGCGGCAGATGATCGGTGAGGTAGAGCGCGATGCGGCCATCGCGTTCGCCGATCGGCTCGACGCCGGTCCAGACGATCTCGCCGGCGGCGCTCAGCGTGTCGAGATCGGAGGGTTTGTAGCCGTCGATGCGCGCGGCCAGGATCTCTGATTCGAGTATCGACGCCGGCATCGCCGCGCCCTGCAGCGCTTCGATGACTTCGAGCAGACCTTCGAGACCGCGCCGCTTCTTCGTGACGAGCTGCCAGCCGTTGATGAGGCGCGTGTAGGCGGCGGTGTCGACCGGCTCGACTTGCTTGCGCAGCTTGGCGAGCGAACGCATGCGGATCGATCGCAGCACCTCCACTTCGCACCACTCGCGCTGCGTTCCGCCGGGACGGAACTCGCCTTCGACGAGGCGTCCGCGCTCGACGAAACGCTCCAGTGACGCCGTTACGATCGCGACGCCGAGGCCGTAGCGCCGCGCAACGTCGGGCGGCGTGAACGGGCCGTGCGTGCGCGCGAAGCGGAGGACGAGATCGCCGGCGGGATCGGCGACCGGTTGCAGGTAGCGATCGGCCAAACCCTGCGGAAGCGGGACGCCGAGGGCGTCGCGGTAACGGCTGGAGTCCTCGATGGCGACGAAACGCTTTTCGCGCGCGATCGGGATTTCGATGATGCGGCGGGCTTTGACCAGTTCGCGCGTTGCGTCTTTCGCGTCAACCAGACTTCGCGCGGCGATCTCGTCGAGCGAGAGATCGCCGAGGCGGAGGAGGAGATCGTGAAGGGCATCGATCGACTTCGCTTTGTGGCGATCGTCGAGATGTTGTAGCTCCAACTCGAGCTGATACAGCGAATCGGCGTCGAGCAACTCGCGAAGCTCGGGTTCGCCGAGGAGCTCGCGAAGTTGGGCTTGGTCGATGGCCAGCGCTTGCGCGCGGCGCTCGGCCAACGGCGCGTCGCCGTCGTAGATGAAATTCGCGACGTAGCGGAAGAGCAGTGACCCGGCGAACGGCGACGGCTTCTCCGTATCGGCCACGACGACGCGGATGTTCCGCTGCTGAATCTTCTTCATCGTCGCCACGAGCGCGGGCACGTCGAAGACGTCGCGCAACACTTCGCGGTACGTCTCGAGAATGATCGGGAACGAGCCGAAGCGCGACGCCACCTGCAGCAGGTCGTACGCGCGTTTGCGCTGCTGCCAGAGCGGCGTGCGGCGGTCGGGGCGGTAGCGCGGCAAAAGCAATGCTCGTGCAGCGGCTTCGCGGAACTTCGCGGCGAACATGGAGCTGGCGCCGAGCTGGCGGACGACGAGTTGCTCGATCTCGTCGGCGTCGGGGATGACCAGCTCCGCGCGCGGCGCCGCGTCGGTATCGGGGAAGCGGACGATGAAGCCGTCGTCGCTCCACATGGTCTCGACGTCGATCTGCAGCTCGTTGCGCACTTTCGCGGTCACGGCCATCGCCCACGGCGCGTGGATGCGGCCGCCGAACGGCGTGAGGACGCAGACGCGCCAGTCGCCGAGGTCGTCGAGGACGCGCTCGACGACGATGGTGCGGTCGTCGGGGACGGCGCCGGTGGCGGCCTGCTGATCGTCGAGGTACTGGAGAAAGTTCTTCGCGGCGCGTTCGTCGAGATCATGTTTCGACGTCAGGCGTTTCACCGCGGCGGCGGGCTGCATCGCGCCGACTTCGCGCACGAGCGCGCCGATCGCTTCGCCAAACGGCACCGTGCGCTCGGCGGCGTCGGCTTTCCAGAACGGCATCTTCCCAGGCTCGCCCGGCGCGGGCGTGACGAGCACGCGGTCGTGCGTGATCTCCTCGATGCGCCAGGTCGATGCGCCGAGGAGGAAGGTCTCGCCGACGCGCGACTCGAAGACCATCTCCTCATCGAGCTCGCCGACGCGCGCGCTCTGCATCTTCTCGCCGCCTGCCAAGAAGACGCCGAAGAGGCCGCGGTCGGGAATCGTGCCGCCGCTGGTGATGGCGATGCGCTTGGCACCGGGGCGCGGCGTGAGGATGTTCGTGACGCGGTCCCACGTCACGCGCGGGCGCAGTTCGGCGAATTCGTCCGAGGGGTAGAGGCCGGAGAGCATGTCCAGGACGCCGTCGAATGACGTGCTCGCGAGCTCAGAAAATGGCGCGGCCTGGCGGACGAAGGCGAACAGCTCGTCAGCATGCCACGGCTCGACGGCGATCATGGCCACCAGCTGCTGCGCGAGCACATCGAGCGGATTGCGCGGATAACGCGTCGGCTCGATCGCGCCGCGGTGCATGGCGTCGGTGACGGCCGCGCACGCGAGCAGATCGCCGCGGAACTTGGGGAAGATGATCCCTTCGCTGACCGTCCCGACCTGATGCGAGGCGCGGCCGATGCGCTGCATGCCGCTGGCGATCGACGGCGGGGCTTCGATCTGGATCACGAGATCGATGGCGCCCATGTCGATGCCGAGCTCCAGCGATGACGTGGCCACGAGCGCCGGCATTCGTCCCGATTTGAGGTTGTCTTCGATTTCGATCCGCTGCGCACGCGCAATCGATCCGTGATGCGCCTGCACCAGCACCTCGCCAGCAAGCTCGTTGAGCGCGCCTGCCATCCGTTCCGCCAATCGCCGCGAGTTGACGAAGATCAGCGTCGACCGGTGCGCGCGGATCAGTTCCAGCAATCGCGGATGAATGGCCGGCCAGATCGACGCACGAACGCCCTGTCCCGCCGGCCCGCTCGGCACCTCGTCGCGCGAGTACTCGTTGAGCTTGGCCATTTCCTCGACGGGGACTTCGACGTGGAGGGAGAGCTGCTTTTTTTCGCCGGTGTTGATGATGGTGGTTTGTCGTTGGGTGTGGGGAGTGGTGGGTGGGGAGTGGGAGTTTTTTTTATCTGCCACACCCAACTCCCAACTCCCCACTCCCGACAAGTATTTCGCTACTTCCTCCAAGGGATTCTGCGTCGCCGATAAGCCGATCCGCTGCGGCGGCTTCTCCGCCAATCGCGAAAGCCGCTCCAGCGACAACGCCAGATGCGCTCCGCGCTTGTTGGGAACGAGGGCGTGGACCTCGTCGACGATGATCGTTTGCACGCCGCGCAGGACCTCGCGCACATTCGAGGTCAGCATCAGGTAGATCGACTCGGGCGTGGTGATCAGGATGTCGGCCGGATCGCGGAGGAAGCGGGCCCGTTCCGCTTGCGGCGTGTCGCCGCTGCGGATGCTGATCGACGGCAGCACGAACTCCTCGCCGCGTTCCGAGGCGAGGTTAGCGATTCCGATGAGCGGCGCGCGCAGGTTGCGCTCGACGTCGACGGCCAGCGCTTTCAACGGCGAAATATAGATGACGCGGCAGCGCCGCTCCTTCGGCGGACGCGGCGCGAACATCAAACGGTCCAGCGCCCAGAGGAACGCCGTCAGCGTTTTGCCGCTGCCGGTCGGGGCGAAGATGAGCGTCCAGTCGCCGCGGGCGATGGCCGGCCAGCCCATCGACTGCGCCTTCGTCGGCGTGTGGAAGACGGACGTAAACCAATCGCGGACGGCCGGATGAAAGGGTTGCATCGCCGCATCGACCGAGGCGCTTTCGTTCCGCTTGTGCGATGTCGTCAACGTGTGTACCTTCCCGCTTCGCTGGACATTAAGTTCTTGCGCTGCAAGAATAGTCTCCCTCCAGGCGACCGAAGACAGCGGGGCGAAAGACAGGGATGCGGCTCAAAGTGCTCGGCGCGTACGGCGCGTCAGACGCTGAACATAATCTGACGGGCTACCTGATCGACGACTGGCTCGCGGTCGATGCCGGGACGCTCACTTCCAAACTATCGTTCTCCCAGCAGGCCCGCATCCAGGCCGTCTTCATCACGCACCCTCATGCAGATCACATACGCGATCTGCCGCATCTCATCCACAACCGCTTCAGCCAGAGCGCCGGCGCGCTGACGGTTTTTGCCTCGAAAGAGGTGATGCAACTTCTCGTCGACAATGTCTTCAACGGCATCGTCTGGCCCGATTTCGCGAAGCTGATCTCGCCCATCACGAAGGCGCCTGCGGTGATCTACCGCCCGATGGTTCCCGGCAAGAAGGTGATGTGCAATGGCGTCGGCTTGACCGCGGTCAACGTCCATCACCTGATCCCCGCCGCGGGCGTGATCGTGGAGATGAACGGCCAGGCCATCTCGTTCACCGGCGACACCGGCCCGACCTCGGAGATCTGGAAGCGCACGAACAAGACGCCGAACGTTGTGGCCGTGGTGACCGAGGCGTCGTTCCCGAACGATCAACAATCGCTCGCGGATGAGACGGCGCACCTGTCACCGAACACCTTCGGCGATGAGCTGAAAAAAATCACTGTCGACGCGCCGGTCTACGCCAGCCACCGCAAGATTCCGTTCGAGCGCGACATCGAGTCGCAGATTCGCAATCTGCGCGATCGACGCGCGCGGGTGCTGCTCGAGAAGAACTACACGCTGTAGGAGCACACTCGCGCGCGGAGGCGCGCTCGACAATCCAGCCCCGTGCTCGGCGCGGGGTTGGGGACGTAACCACGTATGTGCGGCCGCGGAGGCGGCCCGTTACAAGATTTCGCGCGGTGCGAGCACTTTGTAGTGGCCGCCTCCGCGGCCACGAATTCTGTGCGCGCTCGTTTCCCCGCGCCGAGCGCGGGGCTAGATTGTCGAAGCGCGCCTCCGCGCGCGGCTACATTCGACGAATGCACTCCAAGGCGCCTCACTGCTTCGCGCTACAGCTTCACCCCTTCCGCCCACGCCACCGAAAACCAGAGCGCTGCATCCGGCCTTTGCGACCAGATGCGGTAGTCGGCCATGACGCGGTCGAAGGCGTCGGCATCGAAGAGGCGCTGCGCGATGATCGTGTCGCGCGCGGTGCGGACGACGCCGGCCATGTTCGCGGCGAGGACCGGGAACGTCTCCATCCCGGCGCAGCCGCCGAAGAAGACCCAGGTATTACGCACCGGTTGCGCGCCGGCTTCGTGGAGCAGTTGCACGAGACGGCGGCCGACGTGCGGATCGTTGCCGATGCGGTCGTACGCGAGCATGTAGGCGTCCCACAAACTCATCCAGCCCGGCGACTCGGGCCAGAGTCGGAGGACGCCGTGATCGTCGTCCGCGAGGACGATGCGTCCTCCGGGTTTCACAGCGCGCACCATCGACTTCACCGCGCGTAGCGGATCGGGGATGTGCTCGAGGAGGAAGCGCGTGTGCGCGACGTCGAACGTTCCCCATTCGTCGCCGAGGTCGAGATTGAGCGCATCGCCGGAGCGTAGTTCGGCGAGATCGGATTCGCCGTCGTTCGCGGCGAGGCGTTTTGCCGCGGACAACTGCTCCTTGCTGTATTCGATGCCGACGACGTGTCCGTTCGGCACCGCGCGCGCCATCATTCGCGTGAACTGGCCGAGGCCGGAGCCGAGGTCGAGGACGCGCTCGTCGCCGCGGAGGTTCATCTCGCGCAGCATCGCGGAGTTCAGCAGGACGTCGTTCATCAACGACAGGCGCCGCTGTTCGTCGTCATCCGTGCCGTGGATGTAGGTCGACATCTACGCGAGATCCGCCACTGGAAATCCGGCATCGATCCAGCCATCGAGTCCGCCGGCGAGCGGCCGCACCTTCGTGTATCCCTTGTCGATGAGCATGCGCGCCACACGGGCGGCTGAGGCCTCGTTTGGTCACGTGCAGTACAGCACCACCTCCTGGTGCTGTGCGAGGTCGCCGAGTTGTGTGGCTACGTCGTCCATGTGCGCGAGGATGGCGTTGGGAATCGCGCGAGGATTGTGCTTGCGGGCGCCGGGGGTGCGGACGTCGAGCACGACCGGGAACTCGCCGCGGTCGAGCATCGCCTTCAATTCGTACGGCTCGATACGCGCCAGCCGCAGTTGTTTGAGGAAGTGAATCCGCTGCGCCCACTTCACGGCGATCAGCACGGCAAGCAGACAGCCGATGACGACGAGCGCCCATCCGCCGAGGTTTTCGAGCGCAGCCAACAGGCGATCGATGGCGCGATGAAAGGCGCGACCGGCGGCGACGGCGGCTCCGGCCCAGATCAGCGCGCCGATGCCGTCGTAGATGACGAAGGCGAGCGTGCCGCGTCCCGATGCGCCCGCGAGCGGCGGCGCGACCGTCGAGAATCCGGGGATGAACTTCGCGATCAGCAGCGACTTCAATCCCCACCGTTCAAATCGCGCTTCGGTGTCGCGCACGCAGGAGTCCGGCGAGAGCGAGATGCGGCAGAGCGTGCGCAGGATTCGATATCCGTAGCGCCGCCCGAGGAGAAACCACATGTAGTCGGCAATGAGCGATGCGGCGAGCGCCGCCAGCAGGATGTTCGTCGACGACATCTTCCCGTCGCGCGACAACGCCCCCGCCACGATCAGCGCCGGCACCGCAGGAACCGGCGCGCCGAGTTGCTCCAACAACACGTTGATGAAAATCAACGAGACGCCGTAGACGAGGACATAGTGGACGAGGGAGTGCACGCGTGAATGGTAATAGCTACGCGTATCGGGCACTCAGCCGCGGAGCGGCACAAGAGGGTAGACAGTATGGAGTGACCCGCTCGCTCATGTACCTTTTCGTGGGTTACACCCCGAGGGGTGCAGAGCCACATACAGGAGGAACGGGTCATGAAGATTATCCATTGGATTGGGATCGAC